>Ga0268261_10003818_pt1 | contig 11146 bp, 10 predicted proteins | sample TergutNc150P1_FD_190353 | JGI IMG/M metagenome (GOLD analysis project Ga0268261, IMG submission 190353) | Nasutitermes corniger P1 segment gut microbial community from laboratory colony in Florida, USA - Nc150 P1 (SPAdes) (version 2) | ecosystem: Host-associated > Arthropoda: Insects >...
GGGGGGGGGGGGGGGGCAGTGGTGCGGCCACTCCGAGCAGCGGGGTCCAAGGGGAAGCAAAATTGGCGCCAAAATAAATAGTTTAAACCAAGAAACTTTTCTTCGCTTAACAAATTTTACATTACTCAGCCAAATAGGAGTAAAATAAAAAAAAAATGTGCTTCTTGAAGTTCGTAATTTCTGTTAGGGGTGGGTGTTGTGACTACTCGCCCCGGACGCAAATATATAGCTACCCGTGTACATTACTGTCCTCTCATTCGACGCTGTACACTGACGAACATACAAACAACAGAACCGATGACAGGCACAGCGGGGTCTTCCCATAAAAACAAGACGAAGTGCTTACTCAACACAGATCTCTGAAAAGGCAATACGATGTTATATTTGTTAGTTTATCGCCATGAACACAAAACCTATCATGGCAGGTGAATGATCCCACTGCGTTGACAACTCCACATGGCACAACATTTTGCCTTTCACGGGCTCCATTATATTCATAAATATGGAGAAGTCACACGAATGCTTCTTCCACTTATTCGTACAATCTCAGCATACTTTATGAACGTACAAAACATAACCCTTCGAAATAACAGCAGTGGTTTGAATTCCGTAGGAATATAACAGTTGTACAAATGATAAGAAATAGGCACCTTATTTTAGATACTGTAAACCCAAATGTGGGGGCTACTTACTAGACATAACGTTGCCCTATAGAAATAGTGACTTCCTTTCCTGTTCAATCTTCACGTTCACTGTGACACTGTAATTAGCTAGGTCTGTAATTTACAACAGTTCTGCACTTCAAAGACACAACATTTTGTAATGAATACAATCTACATTTCCACTACGTCACTTTTGTTTTCTTTTCACCATCTATTAATATAAGCACCGACTACACACAGACAACCTTCTCGACGCAAACATGCAGTCTGAATATCCGGTGGAAATGATCTATAATATCGATTTTATGATTCGATTCTTCCGCTAGTGGCGAGTTCTTTTAATCGAATCATGATATCATTACTTATTTTGTAACTAACCTCAACGCAACTGAATTCCTGTAAGACTTATGCCATTTATTGCTATCGGGAGACGATTCAGGTCAGTTACTTTCCCCAGCAGATCACTTTACTCTTGAGTGGCAATGTTTACGTTTTACTGATGCTGAAATGTTGCACGAAAGATAACCAAACTGACAGAAGTTACCAAGAGTTCGAACATCGAACGAGTATGACGACGTGCACGGTCAGGTAGAACCCTACTAAGTAAAGCGAAGGTAAACAAATGACTATCATACATCGTTTCCCCTTCCAGGTTTGGGGTATTTAGGGAGCAAAAAGTTGGGTTTGTTGATAAAAGATATAAAGTATTGGGCGTGGTTAATACAAAACATAGGTTTACTTAGTCTAGAAGGCAGCTTAACACCAAGTGTGTACTTGCCAGGTAAGTCCATACCAGTAGTGTACCAAGAATGGCTAGAGAAGAAAGTATGCTTCAACAACGCTCTTCAATTTCATACATATTACGTACCATGTATTATGCCACCCAGAAGGCGAGACATTTGCCGAAAGGAAGTTCTGTAATCCTAGTACATGTATTTACCAAAGTAATTTACGAACCATGTAGGAATAAGTCCCCATCCATAATTACTGCTGACACTGAAACTTGCTCCCACAATGGTACGGCACTATGTGGCATATTTAATGACACTGAAAGTTTCTCACACTGGGCCTACATAGTACTGAATGCTGAGTTTATGGATGAAATACAAAGTACTCAGAAGTAAACGTGGCCTAACGGAGGTAATATCCAGACATCTGTCTAAAAGAAGCTGTCCTGGTGTAGTCTTTAGTTTTCAGTTTGAAACAAACAAAGGGCCCCAGAGGCGTGACATGATTCACAATTGCCATAAAATTATTATAGCATATGTATCAAATATTGTTGTAAGTCAATTACAAATGTGGCAAATGTGAAACTTTGAGGTTATACTGACATGCAACACCATCTACATGTAGGTAAAAAATTAATCCCAATGACCATCTCCTCCATGCGATTTGAACACTTCTGATTATTCCCAAATGACCATCTCTTTCATACTTTTGACTTTGAGTTGCAAAGAATTTTGCTTCATCACTAATATCCATCCTGTCGCATTTGGCATGGGGAAAAATGAAAGATGTGAAGAAGCAAAGCTGTAATAAATGAATGAAAGAAATTTGTACACACCAATTCTGAGCCCTCTCTCACGCTAGGGACATACAGTAAAGTCATTACGAGTACTTGGGCCATCCTGCCATTTGCATAATACAGGTATGGAAAAGGATGATGCAATTGCTAAAGGAGAGAGAAAACTGCAATCTTAGAAACTGACCTGGTTGTTACCAATAGAAACCCATAAACCCAATAAAACACACTCTCAGAAACCTGCAAAGTAGATATAACAAAACAAAATTCAATCTCAGCGAGACTTCAGACTTCCACCACAGTGCAGTCAAGGCCTTTACTCTTCTAGGATGTTACGCAGTGTAGGCTGGCAGTTGGTTACTGACATTTTGGGCAACATGTATGTCCTGTCTTCAGGGGTGAAGCAGTTCAAAATTTCTTGGACTGCTCAACTCATTGTCTTGAAACATTAGTAACCAAACCATTCTATGCCATGTAACATTATCCCAGAAGACCAAAGGCTCAAAAAATCAATCCACTTGTTTCACACAAATGACATTAACCAACTTCTTCCATGCAGCATCAAATGCATTTAAGAACATCCCTTTATGATGCGATTAGGACAGTTCGTAATCATCCTTGGTTCTTACTGCCCACCACTATGCCACCTTGATGGTAACACAGTATGGAGTGTTTCTCACAATTCCATTTCACTGTTCCAGCCATGTCACATGACTATCACTGCAAAAGGGGCAGTTCCTCACAATATATTGGCCTCCTCCTCCTATTCAGTTCCAATTAACCCTGCCTATATAATCTGGCCACAACCTGACCTCAATCTAACCACTTTGGCCCAGAAAGAGAAGCAGTAAATTACTCCAAAATGCTAGTACCTATCTACCTACCTCCAGTCACACCTCACAATAACATAACCTGAATATAAAGTACTGTATTTACAGGTTATAAGATCCATCTGGATTTTAGAAGAAACACTTCCAGGAAAACTTACAGTATGTGCAAGACTATAAGACACATCAATTTCAAGGCACATTTCTTCCAGAACACAGTGTGTGTCAAATATCAGAAAATTCAGTATGTAGGAAATTGAAAGTATTTCAGCTGTTTACCTTAGCCACCTACATTCTGCTAACAAAACGTCCAAAATATTAATCTACTTGCAAGTTTCCTTCAGTAAGTGTGTTACTTTTGCTTAACATGTAATCTACTGTAACGACTGTGTGTGTGTGTGTGTGTGTGTGTGTGTACATATTGCATTAATACTTAGGTCAAAGAGTACTTCATGTCATAAAAGTAATACAGGTTTTGAGAAAATTGCCATCGGATGTCATGACACATTCAGTACATGAAGAGAAGGTTCAGATGTGACAAAATAATAGAATTTTACTTTACACTAATGTCAGTTGGCATCAGCCTTGGGCGTGGATTCAAGGGTGGTCGTATGGATTAGGGAATTTCTGATAGATCGTTCTCAGAGAGTCAGAGTAGGGAGGCATTATTCAGAGGAAGTTAGAGTGACGTCAGGTGTACCTCAAGGGAGTGTTCTGGGCCCACTTTTGTTCCTAGCTTACATAAACGATATTTGGAAAAATATCAAATCAAAAATTAGACTTTTTGCAGATGATTGTATAATTTATAGAAAAATTTTAAATATCGAGGACGTAGAAAAATTACAGAGAGATCTAGATAGATTGGGGGATTGGGTGGAAGGAAATGAAATGAAAATAAATGCAAATAAAAGTAAGGCACTAAGCTTTACAAGAGCCCGGGTGAAGGAGCCACTAAATTGTTCCCTTGGGGATCAAAAGATTCCTGAAGCTAGCTGTTGCAAATATTTGGGAATCATGATATGAAGTGATTTAAGCTGGGCTGATCAGGTAAACTACATGGTTCAAAAAGCCTGGAGGGCACTACATTTCATAATGCATATTGTAAAAAAGGGAAATAAAAATATGAAAAGCTTCGCCTATACGTCACTGGTACATCCCATTCTCGAATATGAGGCGGTGTGCTGGGATCCATACAGGAAATGTCAGATAAGGGCTTTAGACCATGTACAAAATAAAGGTGCTAAATTTGCGCATAATTCGGGAAGCTCAGACTGGGAATCTTTGGCGCAGCGTAGGAAGATAGCACACGTGTGTGCTCTACAAAGCGTATACCGGTGAGAGGGCACAGAAAGCGACAGGAGATAGGTTACAGGCGCCAAGCTACTTAAGTAGGGTCGATCATTATTGGAAAATCAAAGCCAGAAAACAAAGAACAGATATCAGGAAATACTCTTTTGTGAATGGGACCATTACTGACTGGAACAAGCTACCTGAAGGGGCGACAAGGACTTCCCAAGGTAAAATGCATATTTTCAAAATGAGGGTTAGGAAAGTGTAAACCAGTGAGGGGAAGTAAAGGCAATAAAAAGTAAAAAGTGAAGGGAAGTGAGGTGAAGGGAAGTAAGCTGTAGTTAGGAAGAGCAAAGTAAAGTGAAGTGTAGGGTTGATAGGATAAGTAAACAAATAAATAAAATAAAAAGTAAAGTGAAGGGAAATGGTGAGAAGTTCTTTAGGGCAGTGAAGGGGTTTACTTTTTTGGAAATAATTTTGGGGATGAGATCTGTTGATGTGATGTAAAGTGAAATAGAACGATAGCAAATGTAAATGCGTAAAGCTAAACGAAAGGGTAGTGAAGTGCAAATGAGAGGAAGTGAACTGTCGATAAGTGTAGTGAAGTGTAGTTGGGTGAAGTGTAGCAAAGTGTAGTGAAGTGTAGTTGGGTGAAGTGTGGTGAAGTGTAGCGGAGTGTTGCTGTGTAGTGATGGTCTTAGTAATAAGGTGTCAAACATTATTAGAAGACTTATGGACAATATAAAGTTGTTGCTTATATGTATTTTTACAAGTACTATTATCACAATATTTTTTTTATCAATGTATATATGGTTTTATTCCTGTTTAATAATGTAATTGATGTATTTTTATTGTATGACTATGTATTCTCACTGTATGTTTATGTATGACTACCCTGACTGAGGTTTTTCCGTGCTTTTGCCTCAGTTGTAAGGCAAATGCCAGGGTAAAACCCGCAAAAACGGGGCACGGCCCGCACTCTTCCTAGTTGTTGTGTTGCTCTATGTATTTTTTATGTTGTTCTATGTATTTTTGTGTTCTTTATATCGCTTGTTTTGTGACGTTCCCTGTATTGTTTGTGTGTATATGTGTTATGTGCTACTGCCACCGGGTGGCTACCCAATTGCAGTTAAATATATATCATATCATATCATAATTTACTCATGTACTGTTCTCACATTTTCCTCCAACCTGCACTGTCCGAAGAACACTGAACCCATACTTAATAAAAATGGTAAGTCGTAAGTTGAAAAGATTAATAGCCCACTGACTCTTGAAACCTATAACTGGCCACATTATTATTTAAACATTTAGTTCCTACCCATTAAAAAAAACAATCTCCAAAGATGCACTGTTAATGTTGTTTACTATGTAAACTGTACGAAACGCACATACACCCTCTGCAGGCAACATGCTACAACAGGTGACAATGGCCATAACCACTGTGCAATGAAGGATTAATCCCATAACAGACATTACATACTCTCCGAACAGATAAAACATTAACACCTGTTAAATTGTATTACAGAATATTGATAGCATACTGGCAGTGTATCGGAAACAGAAGCAGTTGAAGACATGGCCTCACAATAATATGACCATAAAATTACATACAGCAGGAATACTCTTAAAATACTTAACACACAGATTGATCATTTCTCTTCATTGAAGCTCCAAAGCAAGTCAGTTCCAAGTCAAGGTCATCCTTTGACGGTTTGCTATTGCATACTGAATTTTCTTCAGTTTAAATGGTAGAGTGTATATTATGTCTTCTCATGCATGTCACCAAATAATACTGTACATTCATAAGGCCTCATACCGAATTCAATGTCTTTTACACTGATGGTTCTCAATCTTTCTGGATTTTTAACCCAAAAAAAACCAACAACGGGTTTTCAAAAATGCTGCAACATTTCTTATGTTGCAGAGTACATATAAAATTTATGTATCTATTTATAACTAGTATAGCTGAATGTGTTCACTTACAATACAAATATTAATTCTCCTTATCTGGCATCAAAACTGAGCATGTATCATAAGCCACAGTAACAGTTATCAATCAAAAGTTCATATGAACACATGAAATAAAATCCAAAATTTTACGTTGGTATAATAGAAGTAAAAGTAATCACAACTGGTTTACATGATGAAACTTGGTGCAAAAAAAGAAAAATAGTAATACTCCACACAGACTATTCAATTCCATGATGGAAATTAAAAATTTCAACAGTCATAAAATAGTTTTTGAGGTGTGATAAAATGTAGGTAACAGAACAATGAGAATTCGTCGACTGGCACAATTAAGCTGCGGACCGCTCCCAGCACTGGTTAAGAAGCACTGAGACATGCCACTATCCACATTTTATGCTGGATTACTGCATTCTGAAAACTGATATAGATTTCAAAATGTTTTAATATGCAACAACTAGTTGCAGATTTTAGTGTGTTTCATTTTACATGAATAGTTTTGGGTTATTAACAACAACTGAGCTTTCTAATTCTTTTATAAATTCAGTCTGGGTACAGTACAGTACAGAAAACTTGGTATATCATATCATATCATACTATTCAGTTGGTGTAAATAAATACCAATTAATGCATTACTGATTTTAAATATGTGACATCCAAATGGACATTATGGGTTCTGAGTTGCTGACAGATTGTAACACATTTAACAGGGCTGCTGATTTCATGATGAAGAAGTGACTTCTAGCCCAGAATGTCCATAAACTTTCCATGTTTTGACACTATGGTGTGACAATCATCTTCAGTGGGCAGTGTGAATAATTTCCTACTTCAGTATTACAAAGAAAGATCACTGAATCAGTCTCAGTACTGATATTTAAGAAATGACAAAATGTTCGTTCTATGAATATATCTTCAAAGTCACTATTCCACCATTCAAATTTAGTTTCCAACTTAAAACATAATGTAAGAACTTGTCATATATCACAAGTTTAAGTACACGACATTCAGGGATAATAAGTTTTGTGATTTCACTCAATTGTGAAACTTGCAATGTGAAAATTTATTTTACAGTAACAAGTGAGAGGCATCAGTGAGCCTATATATCAAGTTTTAAATATTACATATTTGTATGTTTCATATGTATGTACTTATGAAGATGATATGATGGTAACTGTTCAGGCTATCATTTGTGACTCTGTCTACTGTCCCAATTTACTAAAAACACTATAAGTGAAAGTAGCTCTACCTAGGGACTCATCATGGGTTTACTTTCATATCCTGTCCGCCAGAATATGAATAAAGAACCGGCCTCCAAAATGTAATGGTTTTAATAAACTGGGTCAGTGGAGAAAGATGAAAATAATGGTCTTAAAACACATCTCACACCATCATTACAAAATTCTGAACTAAAAGATAACTGCTGTTTCATAAAAATTCTGAGGACTTCACATTTTTCACATTTTCCCCTTTAAAAGAAGCAAAAGAAATAAATTACAATCCATCCCAGAACACACAAAGATGAACACAAGAATGTATCTTACATCACCTGCTGAAAACTAGCGCAAAGGCATTGCAACATAAGTAAAAGGAAAATGGAGACTGCTTGTATGTGAATTATATGGACAAAGCTATACTACTGAAAGCAGGTGGTTTCATACGAGACATGCCAGGTTCTACATCATATAGCATTCCACTAAAGCCTTTGCCTGCAGAAATACTGAAATCTACACGTTTTAAATTAGTGTTCATGATTATGCAGGGACAGTCTGAATCATGGAAAATCTGGAACATGGTTAGCAATCTATTTTTTAACATTTCAAGTTGAAAATAAATGTTTTAACTTTCAAGTTGATTAACATGATGATACTGTAAACCATGAACTTTTAATCCCCAACTTTCCATCTGTGATTGGTCTTACTCTAATTTACACTTCCCAAAAGAATTTGTCCCCCATCACAAAACCACTGACACACTGCAACAAATTACAGTCAGTAGTGGCCAACATCATTACAGAATACTGCAAACTGTGACTGTTGAACTAAGAGGGACGGGTAAGGCTTGCAAAATAAATAAATTTAAACACTGCTCTACAATACTACCACCAAGTCCTCTGTAGACTCTCTACATAGTACACTGTGGAAACAAACCCTTTCTGTCAAACTGTCTGGTGTTATGTGATGCTCCCCTTATGTAGTAACAACACGCTTCTTACGACTTCTCTGTAACAAAACCAATATCATCTGGTAGCGATCTATATTCCCAGCAGTATTGTCCTTGGATCTTCTACTGCAGATTTGATTTTACGCAGGAAAAGAACAGCTTCACGGCCATCAACAAGACGATGATCGTATGTTAATGCTACATACATCATAGGCCTGATAACAACCTACAATAAACACAAATGCACATCAAATCAGAATAACTCTACAGTTTACAAGAACAGCAGACCACATGCCATTAGACATTACTCTTTACCAAACACTTTAACAGGGCCACAGCCAAAGAGTATTTTTCATTATACAATAACCAGTCACTGCATGATTATAATTTAAGTCTAAATTGTTAAAATATCTGTTTGCATCATTTATTCTTCCCCCCCCCCCAAATTCCCATTTCAGAAATTACTTCTGCTCTTCCCATCTGCTTTATGTCAGTTGTCTAGAAACAAATTTTGTCAAGAACAGATTTTAAAACTCTTACTACTATTTCTCAATAAAACTGACATTATTCAAAATTCCTTTATGTTTCTGATAATCATAATGCATATTTTATGTGCACATTAAACTTATACTCTGTAGTTACTCTGAAAAAATATTATTCAGCGATGATGACTTTTTATTTTACTGTAGGTCCAAATTATAACAGAACAGAAGCAAGATATGAAGCAAGAACAACTGCTTGATCCTTGAAGATGGAACCAGTAGGCTGCCCCAAACACTGGTAAAGAACTACCAGCAGACACTATGTAACATCCCAAGAGAATAAAGGCTGCAGTTTTAGTGGATATTCTATACTATAAATGTGCCTAAAAACAATACAAGCCTATCTAGCTTTTCACTGAAGGTACCATTCTTTAACCACTACACTCAAACAGATTTCCCACACTTTACCCTATATACATTATGATATCTCACTTGTGGCTTGTATACTGACAATATTTATGATACTTTAGAAAAATTTAACCTACAATTTCACAAATAATTTAACGAATAATACATACTGTGTCAAAGTTCATTCAATTCTGCCAAGTAGATATCAGAGAAACATCAAAGTTTCTGGTATATGTTTCAAGAAATTAGTTTCCCAAAATAAGCAGTCAAAGCCTGTGATGTAATTCTATTTTGCTGAGCGAGACATTTCAAACAGATTCTGTACACCTGATACACTCTGCATACTGGTAATACAGTATTCCTTATTCAATATGTATATGGACTTCAGAGCACACAGACTGGAACGTTTGGAAGAATATCAGCTCTCATTATCACAGTATCAATAGGTATAACAATCTCTGCCATGTGCACTGCTGAAATGGATTCCTATGCCCTACTAAGTGGGCAGAGGTCAGAAAGGAAAAAACATACCATATGTGGGGCACTACAAAAGCAACATAATAAGACAACGGTTAATAACTGCACTTACCTGTCCTTTTATGGCCACAGGCCTGTCAAAAATAGCATGCATGCCTAAAATAGCTGACTGAGGAGGATTGATAATAGGCGTTCCCATCAGGGAGCCAAACACGCCACCATTACTGATGGTGAAAGTTCCTCCATCCATATCTTCAACAGCTAAAGTACCTTTCCTTGCCTTCTCTCCCAGAGCAGCAATTGCAAGTTCAATTTCAGCATAATTCATCGATTCGACATTGCGTACTACTGGCACCACAAGACCCTGCAAAGTAAAACATACCAAATTTCACCTCTTAATCAAATGAACTCTGCTGTCTGAGGAGGTTCTTCTTCAAATGTCCATTCAGTTCTCCCTTGCAAGCAGTGATTTTATTCTTCGGATAAAATGTGTGTGTCTTTTCAAATAAATCACCAACCAGATGCAACAATTTTCCAGTTTATTATCCTGACGTTAATTTACAGCTCAACGTGTTTCAGGCGTTCTCCCGCCCACCACCAGGAGCTCAATGACTGCAGTAGCAGCCCCTGGTTTTACCTTCGTATCATGGTGACAGCCGTGCAGTGTTCGTGGTCAGGCCGGCTGGCCCGACCACGAACACAGCACTGTGTTAAAAAAAAATGCACCACTCGAACACCTGGACTGAACACGTGACAACACAAAAATCTGAAGCAACGGTCGTAAGGATTAATGTACTAAATAATTCTTATATATATATATATATGTTTAATGGATACAGCACATTCTATCACAATTTAATTAGTGCGGGAGTTGATATGTAGTCAATATACAAAATAATGTACTCCAACTTAACAGGTTTGACATAAATGTAAAAGAAACAACAAATTCAGTGTTCACCTTGGGAGTGGCAACTGCAACAGAAATATCCACATAATCCCGGTATATTATTTCATTTCCATCAATGACCGCATTCACAACTGGCTGGTCCTGTAGTGCAAATGCAGCTGCTTTCACAAAAGCAGACATGAAGCCAAACTTGATATTATATTTCTTCTGGAATGCGTCTATGTGAGCTTTCCGGAACTCCATGATGGTACTTAAAAGAAAAAAAAAACATACATGCTTAACCCTTTAAACGCTGAATTAAATCCCATCTGCTATTTGCTGGCATTATTAGGAGCTCACCATTTTCTCCATGTTAGCAGGATAAAGGTTAAATCATTAACCCTTAGGCAACTAATGTCATATATATATATATATATATATATATATATATATATATATATATA
>Ga0268261_10003819_pt1 | contig 11145 bp, 5 predicted proteins | sample TergutNc150P1_FD_190353 | JGI IMG/M metagenome (GOLD analysis project Ga0268261, IMG submission 190353) | Nasutitermes corniger P1 segment gut microbial community from laboratory colony in Florida, USA - Nc150 P1 (SPAdes) (version 2) | ecosystem: Host-associated > Arthropoda: Insects > Digestive...
GAGGAGTCCTACCGACTGTGCTGCGTCGTTGTGTGTGATCTAGAAACATCAAGAATAGGTGCTCCATATATATACAACGTTAGGCTCCTAAGGGTTAACCAAAGCTGCGACTCAACCTGGTTGAATTCTATCGGTACGACAACAAACTTCTTTTCATAGGATTTGAAAAATTTATACCTTTATATAAATGTTCTGTGTGTCTTCTAACACACTGTTCCGCTGATGGAAATATAATAATGTGACTTAAATAATTAAGACATCTCACTTTAGATTGTAGGTACTCAAGTGGACCTACTTGTAAGGTGGGCAAAAGATTTAAGGGTAAGTGAATAGGTCCGAATAGAAATAACAAAAAAGGAGTTTTATTTATGGTTCTGTATTGAAAGACGTTTGAAAACTACAGCGGTGTGGGTAAAGTGAAGAATGTCTAAACGTTTTCATTTGGCTGACCATCCTTTAACCAATAATAATTGAAGTGTTATGCTTAGATTCTGAAAATTAATTGATCATACAACTTACCCATGGCATCTTGTCTCAAACCCGACACTGGCGCCATGTTCGTAGCACTGTGCGGCATGGAGAAAGGCTGGTGCACGCTTGAATACGAACTTGTAGTCATCTGGAAAAGTAGATCAGTAATATTGACTGTCCTTATTGTAATAAAATCTTCACCAGCAGGGAAATTTAATGAATCTTTTGCACACATGCCCATATCCTCCAGATTAGCTGGTTCTTTTGTTATTTAAAAATGCTGCCCCACCTACAGGCGTATAATTTCTGACGTTAGGAAATGGTTATAAATGCTAGTAGGAAGGAGTTTTAAATGAGACCGTTGTGGCTTTATCACGGCAGTAGCCGGGAATTCGTCTGGAATGTGAGCCATAATTGGTGGTGATCCAATTTGGGTCCGAATCCGGTAAATTTCAAACAAAATAGGTGAGTGTTTGAAAAAAAATCCTAAATATTTATAAACTAATTCAGATTCCATGATAAATACTAAATACTCTTCACTTAATATTGCGACCGGACACTCATGAGGTCAATTCCCGGGCACAGCCATACCTAGATGGAAAATATGTGTTGGAAGTTTGGCAGTTGATCCAGTTTTTGTAGATGGGGAAGAAGGTGCAATTAGACCTACTAGTAGGGCGCGTCTGCGTACATTAGGCTAATTTAGGCAAATTGAAAACTTAATTCTTTCAACCATAAAGCGTTTTGCACTTTCTGGACTTCCGAGAAGTTAGGCTTGCGGTTCGAGAATGGACACAACATGCTTCAAGTGCAACAACATGGGACGGGTGAGTTGTTGGCTAACCAGGATCAAGTCCAGACATATGCCGAGCTGGGGTCGGCTAAGCGAGGTCAGCCGATGTCAGCTTAGTCTATCAACTTCATCGCTAAACCAGAGTTCTCTGTTTTGAAACTAGAGACCAATCGCGAACTCCAAATTCGGTACTGGAAAACGCGATCGCGTTGCACATCAGTATATAAGGTAGTGCCGAAGTTGGACGCAGGCCAAGCAGGCCATGCAGGGCAGTCTAGACATGCTGATTGCACGCAGTCTGATTAGTCAAACTTCTGCCGTTCTTCCATATTCCGTGTGCACTTCCGGGCAGTAACTGATATCTACAAGGACTAAAGAAATTAAATTTGACCTAATACGCCGGAGCCAAAAAAGCCAGCATGAATAATCGGCAAAGAACCTAGACGTATTTAGATGGCGCGAGCATTATCTTCAAGATCTAATCGTCGACACTGAAGACATAAAGTTATTATATGTATAGAAGGTCTCAGTACGGGTCCGGTTGATATTATCGGCTAGAGATGTTACTGCTGTGTACAGCATCCATTCAGAAAATAATAAGTCTGCAATACATCTACTGAGAATGAAACGGTGATGAAGGTGCGGCAGTCAGGATTAATGAGTGAACGTGTGCGGCCATTCCCTTTGTAATCCGTATTTGGACCAAACTTTGATTAGTGTTTCAAACAAGCGACCAAACCATAAACTGGAAAACGCAGCAGACAGCCATCAGAAACAGAATCTCATTAAAATTATCCTGAAGATTTGCTTTCTGTCAGTGATAGCGAATTAGACTTCCAACCTGGGCTAAAGACGCCCCAAGCCGACAACTGTTCTTGTCTTTTTTCGATGGACATTTCCCTGAAGACACCGAAGAATAATTTAATTTTCAGCGCCTGCTGTGTGTTATATGGACGCATAATATCTGTGTGGGTGATGATGAGGATAATACGTATCATTGTTGTAAGATGAGTGCTGAGCGATTCAGTTGTTACGTAGAAATAAATGCAACTACAAATGTTAGGTACAGAGGATTTAATTTAGTATTGTACTTTTTTACTGGGGCACACGGTGACGCAGTTGGTTGAGACACTGCGCTACAAGTCGGAAGGTCGCGGGTTCAATTCCCGATGTTGTCATTGGATTTTTTCATTAACATAATCCTTCCGGCCGCACTATGGTCCTGGTGTTGACTCAGTCTCTAACAGAAATGAGTGCCAGGAATGTTTCCTGGGGGCAAAGGCGGCCGGTGCATAGGGCTGACAACCTTACCACATTCATGTGCAGATTGTCTTGAAATCTGGGAGCCTCAACCTCCTGGAACCCTCAGGGCCTGTCCAGGCCTGTAATGGGATTGCTTTACCTTTACTTTTTTACTTATTATTTGTCTTATAGTTTTCACAAAAGTTCTCTCTTTCGGACTGTTGTTTTTTTAATTTTTTTCGTATTTTATACGCGTGAAGGTAGCCGATATTTGCAAGTACTCGACTTTTTCGGCAGGACGATTCTTCTTTTTTTATGAATATTATTGCGATGAAGAAATGAAGAATAATGAGAAGGACGGAAATATGACACGCATGGCAGATATAAGAAATGGAACCAAAAGTTTAGTTTAAAAACATGAAGAGAGATAGATCACTTAAGTGTAATCTTAAAGAGAGATTGTGAGGGCATATATTGGATTAAATTGGCTCAGGACAAGGTCCTGTGCCGAAGTCTGTGAATAGGTTAACGAAAGTCGTGGCTCCATGAAAGTGAAGGAATTTCTTAAAAGCTGCTTTACTGTCAGTTTCTCATGAAATATGCTCAATGAAATTAGTAAGTGCACTTTGTCATTAGATCAAACCGTCTTAGACACTGCAGGTCAACACATCATTGTTGAATAGCCTACGGTTTTACTAGTTTACTAGACTGAACTTTACTAGAATGAAGGTAAAAAAAAAATTAAGAAAGAAGCAAAGTGACTCGGAGATTTGTAAATACTGAAACACAACGGTATGAAAGGCCACAAAGTACCAATTTCCAAACCATGACCATCTCCACCTGTTACATTAATCTTGATGTTAATTGAATCTTATCTCGAGAAGTGGGTCGAAGCATCTTAGTTTGGTGGAACAAGCTGCACTCGGGCGACTGCTGTAGCAAGGTTTAACCGTCACGAATTAGTCCTGTTGAGGTTTTGATTAGGTTACTGCTCTTGTAGAAGACGCGTAGACACAGAAGGTGAGGGAGACGCTAAGAGGATCCGACGTCTGCTGTCGGAGGCTGGCTGCATGTAGAGATCATGCATCACATCTCAGCTTCCTGTATCACTTGTAGCTAATGGGACCGACACACTATGTAGCGGTCCTTTGAGGCGTACACAGCATCTCACGAGTTATGTTCAGTATTTGTAGACTGTATTAAATACAGTTGATTTCTATTAGGGTACAACGTAATGACCCACTCATTTGCTGTTGGGCTTACGAAGGCTAATGGCGGATAAATTTGACCTTCGATGTTGGAAGATAGCATGATGGCCATTTAAAACTATGTCTGCAGTAATCAGAACTCATTCTTATTGTACTGGTCAAAAGTTCATATCATTAACTTTGGTCAGTCAACCATTCAATGTAGAGATGATCGGTCTCAAGTTAGTCGTTCAATCAGTCTTTTTAGCTGTCAGCAAGCAGTTCAGCAGACGGCACGGTTTTAATGTCTGTATGTACCCCTTCAGATATTATCCACCTAGCAGATACGCTGGCCAAACGTCCGTATGTCTGTCCGTCCCACTCTATGTATCAAACATGGTGCGCTATGAATATGGTAAGAAAAACCAATGCTCTTTTTGGAGAGAAAACAAAAGTATCATTTATGAAAACAAATTTCAACAATTGTCTGAAGGTTGTTCAAAACATTCTACGTCAAAAAAACTTGTATAGCTCCCTTTTCTCCGAAAGGATGCAGCATAAAATCGTTTTACGAACTGACCCCGTCTTGAATGACTTGTTTTTTCTGGTGACAATATTAGGCGCAACATGCCCTATATATATATATATATATATATACACACATAAATTTACACACACACACACACACACACACACATATATATATATAATCCCGAACGCTGAATCTTAGAAGAATATGGTATAGAAACAGACTTCTGCTTGAATTTTACAAATTTTTCCTCTTTACCCAGTATTTTATTTGTAGTTCGTAAAAGTGTTGTCACTTTGTGAAACATAACTCCCCAACCACAGCTGTAAGTGAAACCTTGGGTCAATTTTGACAGCCTGCAGGGCTTTTCAAGATCACTGCAGGTGGACTGGTGTGTCAAGTCCTTTTAACATGCAGGAACCGGCGTCATTTTCTGCCGTCACAGGGCTTATTAACTACCACTGCAAATGGACCAGAGGCTTCTTGACCATCTATTACATTGGACTAATGGGCAATTTCTGTCACTTTGGGGAATACGTAGGAATACATAAGTATCATTTGAACTAGACCAGCAGACATATATTTATTACGCTCTGGGGCTCCTTAACCACTGCTTCAAGTTTTTGAAACATCCTATGGTTCTTTAACAACAAGTTAAATTGGAACTGTGGGCCAAGCGTTGTGGACTGGAGCTCAGTTTCTGTTACAAAACTCAGCAAATAATAACGCAAATAATAATGCAAGTGGGCCAACACGAACACAAAATCTGCTCTTGAATTTTCAGTAGAGATTTTTATGAAAGAGCACACATGTAATCTAGCAATTCGGAAAGGGAGTACGAATCAGTCAATAGACAGTCAAGGATAAAAGTGGCTGACAGAAGAAACCAAGTAAAGAAGGTGAATATGACTTAGTCATCACGACAATTATCGTTAAAATCATTATCAACTACGAGAACTAGGTCCATTTTTGGCCCATTCCGAGCACTTTTGCTTTCCTCCCACCATCTCTATGTATCTCGGTGTCCCAACCACGTGGAGTCCTCTTGTAGTTCCATGTGGGTTTAGCTGGAAGATTGTCCGATATTCCTAACATAAGAGCACTCCTATTTATTCTATAAATCTCAATTATTTTGCCGGTGCTGCAGACTTTAAATTTTCCTCTGATATCACTTCTACAAAGTTTCACCTGATAGCTTAGTCAGAGTGTCGGGATAGCGAATAGAGTCTAGTGACTAGGCTGCGAGCTTGAAACCCAAGGGATCTTTTTCGATTTCCGACATGCGTAAGGTATTTTTTCTTTCTAGTCGTTCAGAACTGTTATGGTGTCCACCTACTCTCCTCTTAAATGTTAGCAGGGGTACTTGACTTCGGAATGAAGCGGTCAAAGCGTGAACCCGACCAATCACCTCTGTCTAGTGCTGAGGCTAAGGATGCTTGGAGCTGTAATTCCACTCCTCTATACGCCATTATGCCGTGCAAAAGGGCAGCTTTACCTTTAGCCAATTTCCTAACTTAATCTCTGGTCTGCAATTGTGTATCGCGCAACACTCTTCAGCAGTTTTTTTTTTCTTCTACTCTAGGAGGAAATTTTCATAGTAACAATGACAGGATAACAGATATGTTAATACAATATCTTTTCGTTGCCTACGCTTTTCCACTTACAATGCACCATTTATGATAAAACACACAAAGCGGCCACTGTTAGTTAAATTCTCAAGTCAATATTTGCTTTACATATTTAAGAAATATTTTTATAATGAAATTTGAAGAAGCAAATTTCAAGATGCACTTTTTCTGGGATGTTACCATGTCAAACAGCAAATAGTTACCGGTGTTTCGAACGAGCCTAGGGAACATGGGTTGGACTGCTTATCCTGCTAAACACTGAAGATGGAGGCGGTACACACCTCCGTTGTGAAAACCTCAAAACTCGCAAGATGTCACTTGTTCAAAACAAGTCACGCCTTTCAATCCACAATAATCTTTGTTCTGCTTGGTTCAACAATAGCAAATTTCATCACTTTTGTTATTTTGGGGAAATAAGTTGTACTTTCCTAGAGTCCGGTTTAATTTACAGAAAACATTTTGTAACTTACTTCCACATTAGACAGAAAGTGTCTGGTCGTCAGCATGTATCTAGGCGGTAACATTAACTCACTGCACAATAAAGCGCATTTATAATATCTGAATAACTACTTCGGAATTCATGAAGGCCTACAAAGGCCATTTGGGGACGGGTTATGATTGACTACGATGCCTTTGTTCTACACATCTTTTCCATGGTAACATGTAGTTGTTACATAGTTTCAGAGGTGATCGAACCGTGTTGAAACTATGGCACTGAAGGAAAAAAGCTATAACTTTATTTAATTCTTAACGTTATAAATATAAAAGTTAGGAAAGTAGGGTTGGAGGTAAGAAAAGGATGAAGAAAAGGAGTGAAGAGGGAAAGGTATGAACATCAGAAAGAAATGACTGCATTTCGACGGGCCTTTTCCAGTAGCTGTAGTTACCCAGCATGCAAAGAGCACGTGCCTTATTATACTCTCATCCATGGCCTGCCCGGATCTATTATGTTTTAAAACATCATCTCATAAACAGCACGTTTTTCGGAAAAATAAGTTTTTGAACATAAAATGTGTGTCTTCATTTTCTCTACAATTGTGGCTGAAAAATTCTCATTCTACGTAAGAAGAATTGACCAAGATATGATCATAAATTTATATTGATCATCATGTAAAGTACCTGTTATTCTTATCAGATTTTAGTCAAAATAAATTTTTGATAGATTTTCGAAAAATATTCAAATATCGAAATTCATGAAAATCCTTTCAGTGAGAGCCAAGTTGTTCCATGCAGACGGAAAGACTTGAAGAAGCTAAAAACCTTTTTTCGCAATTTTCGAACGCGCTTAAAACGTAAAAAATTAATTGGTATACGTACAAATTATAGACTGAATGAGAACTTTGAAGTGATCCGTCCACAATTTACACGTTATTTGTTTTAAAGTAGGGTGCCGGTATTAACTCCTTTCTAAAAAAAATTGCCGGTACTGATTCACTGCCGGCAGGTAAAACTGAAAATGCTTCTTATCTTCTTATTAAAAAATAGCAAAAGGATTTGATGGTATTGTTGTTGCACGCTGTGATAACATTGCTGAAATAAGAACAACGAATAAGGTCTATGTTTCCGTCTTTTTGAACGTATAACATTTATCTAATGCATCACAATCAGTAAAGGTGCCGGTACGCTGTACCGTTGCGTACTCTCACAAAAAGCAGTGTATTTACAAAAACAGTAAGTGCACACACAAAATTTATAGTGCAAGCCTACCATAACATTTACAGAAATAGCAGAGCAAGTCTTTATAACAGGATGACTAAGGAATATTAAGGGTGTCTGCCAAAAACATGTAGCCTACAAGTATAACAGAAACAGGTAGTCAGTAAAACAACTAGATAATTGTTCGTACGGGTACAAAGGCCTAAGAAAGTAAACAAAGAAGTGCGAAAATGAATACCAATTGAAGAAGGTCAGTAGGTCAGTAATTAGGTAGGACAGAAGGTAATTAAGCAAATGATAGTTAAAAAGTTAGATCTGTATGTCAATGAATCGGCTAGGAAACAATGAATAAACACAAAATAAACTAACGAGTGAATTAATGAAGAGTGGGTGAATGTGGTGAATGCTGGATTTCACACAGTAGCGGTTACTCCGAAGATGGAATTAACACCGTAGAGAAGATAGCGAGGAAAGCGGGCTCGCCGACATCGAAATGCTATTCAGATGTTTTATTAGATTCATTAAGTCTGTTAAATGGGATAAAGAGAATGTTTACTCAGCTGAAAGACACGCGCTCATCGCATTCACGTTTAAAAGGGTTTTAACGGTAGAATTACTAAATTAGTCTGTCTTTCCGTGAGGTCAGTGCGGGGAAATACTAAACTTTTTGTGTTAGGTTAATGGTACTAAAGCAGTGGAGACCTTTCTGTAAGGTGGAGGTTTTTTATGGCTGTGTGTGGGGTTTAAGAGCAATGTAATATAATTTTTATTGCACTTCGTAAACAAGAAATTTAAATATTTCTGACACGTTATGAAGGGCTTTGTATAAAGTATTACATAATGTACTCAACACACATAACTAACTAAATAGCGAACTAACTAACTGACGAATTCCGTGGAGACGAATCCTCCATGAAAAAACAATAGGTGCTAAAGAAATTTCTTGATCTCTGCTGATATCGAAGTTTTATCGTAGAATATTTTTGCCTAGTAACATTCGGAGCCAATTTAATCGGATGTACACGACAAAAATCTACTTTCCCATATTAACTTTAATATTATTCTTCCACTTTTTCCTTGTAGAGCCTAAATGTCTACAAAAAAAAAAAAAAATCAGAAAATCGTATCGGCCAGTGAACTTTTTTACCGACGGTGAATATTCATAGTTTAATTTGTGTTGTGACACCGTTCAGTCTGGTAGGGCATTACCAACTTTTCGGATAAACATCCATTTTCAGGGTAGAAAGTTGTCGCCATTAATAGTATCGTAACGGGTAAGTCCACAGTATGAGGCAACAAAGTAATTTTTATATCTGGCTCCGAAAATCAGTTCTATAGCTTCGATAACTCTGAATACTTATTTCGTCTAAATTATATATAACTACAGTTCCTACGTTATAGAGACAAAGTCTGTCTCTACAAAAACAAGTCAGTTCCTTGAAGCTGTATCGGGAAGTAATGGATGTTTATTGCGGCAATCATATGAAACCAGTAAATACATTGAAATATGCGTTCCTCTGCGATATTACGCGGCGTGTAGTGGTAATTCCTTACCGACGTTTCGGGAAACATCTTCAAGGGTTAAGAAATCCAAGATTCATATACTTCGCGGCGGAAGCCTGAAATCATGCCAAGTAAATACGTTGTGTGGACAAAATGCGGATATATTTACTTTGCAAGAAGTGGTACGTAAAGTTACCACTGATCTTTAATCTGATCTTTAAAATTTACACACACGGAATTCATTGTGAAGTGTTCAACACCTCACCAAGAGAGATTAGATGTTCTGTCAGCGGTCGTGAAGATTTAAGTCTTGTTGCATGTTACGCCATTTAGACCGGTAAAGACTTGCCGAAGTTCAAAAGGATCGTACTGTCAACATTTTCAGTGTCAAGCAGCTCTCTCTGCTAGTACTATTTGACCCTGAAGATGAATGTGCCACAATCCTTCGCAACTCCGATAACTACCTACCCTAACATCCCAGAACACTTTACTATTCAACTCACCAAGTGTTATGTCCAGTATATAGTCATGTAATAGGACCTGTTACTTTGCATCAAATGTAACTACTGGAAATAATTGCGTCAGAAAATTAGAAATGCATGTTTTCCAACAAATGTATGACACACTTTGAGAGCGAAAATACAAACTCACTTGCTTTCAAAACATCCAGCCCCGCCTCACCGTCCCCGAATTTTTGGTTTCCTAATTGAAAAATCCGAAAAAGTGAACCAGTAACGCGACATGTGTACTGTCCAGACAATACATTGTTTCTTCTCGTCATTTGAACCACACTACTAATGCCAGGAACACCGGTCCCAGTGGCCGTGCGGTCTAAGGCGTAGGTCTGCGGCCGCTGGCCTGCTGGGATCATGGGTTCGAATCTCACCGGAGGCATGGATGTTTGTTGTGTGTTGTCAGGTAGAGGTCTTTGCGACGAGCCGATCGCTCGTCCAGAGGGGTCTTACCGACTGTGGTACGTCGCTGTGTGTGATTTATAAACCTCGTGATTGAGGAGGCCCTGGCCCACTGGAGACTGTCGTGTCAAATAAAAAAAAACAAATGCCAATAAAGCTTTTTGGTGTGCATAGTTACCACTTAGATATTAACAGTTTATAAAAAGAACTAAGTACCTTACCTGAGGATATCTGTTCATGGTGTTGATAGTATTGGGGTGCCCGTAGGGCTGGTATCCCCTGCTCGCTGTTGGGTACATATTTCTCATGATGCCATTACATGTTGGTATGACCGTTTGCGCCATTGCCTTCTGCACCTGCTTTTCTTGTTTCCTGTATTTGGCGCGTCTGTTCTGGAACCAAACCTGCGGCAAAAGCAAAAGAGTTGCACGTTTGTTGTACAGACCGATCCGACTGCGGCGGGAAATAACTTCAATGTTTTCAAGAGTGCGGGTAAAAGTGGCTTCGATATGTCATTCTCCAACGCCTATAAAATCACAAGTACATCGAATTTTAACCCGAAAATTGACTTAAAATATTCTTTCAAAGATCCGATAGACATTTAGAGAAATTCGCGATGTCATAACACAGAAAACCACAAAATAAAAATTCTAACCGGAAAGCATGAAAGGGAGAGAACACTTGGAGAATTATGTGTAGGTGTGGAGATTATTTTCAAGTTGACCCTCGAAAAATGCTGAGGATAAAAACTTGATGTATATGGGTTAGGAAAATTTCAGAAATGGGCCCATGTGAACACGACATTGAAATTCGTAGTTCCAATAATTCGGAAATTCTTGGTTAGTTAGCCAACTCTTAGCTTCTTGAGCATGAATCTCTTCCATGGAGTGGGTGAATTAAGGATGGATGGATGGATGGATCGATAGATGGATGGATGGATCGATGGATCGATCGATAAATGGATAGATAGATGGATAGATAGACAGATGGATAGATAGACGGACGGACGGACGGACAGACAGACAGGCAGACAGACAGGCAGGCAGGCAGGCAGGCAGGCAGGCAGGCAGGCAGGCAGGCAGGCAGCAGGTAGACAGCTAGACAGCTAGACAGCTAGACAGCTAGACAGATAGATAGATAGATAGATAGATAGATAGATAGATAGATAGATAGATAGATAGATAGATAGATAGATAGATAGATAGATAGATAGATAGATAGA
>Ga0268261_10003820_pt1 | contig 11144 bp, 8 predicted proteins | sample TergutNc150P1_FD_190353 | JGI IMG/M metagenome (GOLD analysis project Ga0268261, IMG submission 190353) | Nasutitermes corniger P1 segment gut microbial community from laboratory colony in Florida, USA - Nc150 P1 (SPAdes) (version 2) | ecosystem: Host-associated > Arthropoda: Insects > Digestive...
GGGGGTGTTCGTCGTCATCTCAGATTACATTTGTCTTGCATTCAGGTATACATGGCAATTTAATGTATATATTAATTTTCTTCTCTGTTGCGAGCATTAAATTTGATGTATATTTTACAACTCATACTTCACAGCAATTCAATTTAAGAAGAAGACAAAACTTACACATTACCAAACAGCACCTGAACACTACAGTAATAATGGGATTGCAATAACTACAATAGGGTATATTATTTCAAAAACAGTGAAGCAGAACAATTTTAACAATTAAATGTTTTGTCTGAGCTGGTTGCATGCTTTCAAGCCAGACCCAAACATTGAGTTAATGTTAAGCTGTGATCATTCCAGTGTATGGATTTGGATAGCAATAATGGACTTAGAGATCTTCTGTCCAAATGTAGTGACAAACAGCAATACTAACGTTGCAAACAGAGAACAAACAAAACAGTCCTCCACTTTTTAAGATATAAAAGGAGACCGTCACCGTGCAACGTCTCAAAATAACAGAGTCACGGCTGTGGTTCTCGATAATTGCCTACCTTCACAGCCTCTCTCATTTGATCGGGCAAATGTTTTAGAGAATCTGCCGGTCCAACCCCAATAGAGCCATCCTTGTAGTTCTCCAGACGGCAACCCACAGTGCGCTCTTGTGTGTCGGGGTTTAGTCCTAGACCGTGACAGTGTAAGCAATCACGTAGGATAAAACTACAGTTATCAGCTACCGAGCAAGCAGCTCAACTGACAACTTGGCTAGACCGGACTTGGGTAAATCAGGAGAATCAACAAATACAGTACAACAATGAAATCATTAAGGACACAACATTACCACTCTGTGCTTATACACACATAAAGCACAAGTAGATAATGATCAAACAATAACCTTCTTAATGCATAATTTGAAGGCCACATGAAAGAAAACTCTGGAATATGAACAAGTTTCCAAACATGAGATTGTGTTCAAGTTCCAATTAACATTTCTCACCCATAACAGGGTACTTTTGGAAAAGGCTAAATGTACTACATTATGCATGCATCTTCAAACAAAACTATTCTGCCTCTTTACCAAATGTGGCTGTACTTGCTTTCCAGAGAAAAGATACATTATCTGTACATAAACTCTTCAATAATGTATAATGCAACATAAATTCAATTACTTTCCCAAGAACATTAGGTTCAGTTGAGGGAAATTCTAAAGAGAACCTCTAATTTTAAGGGCTGTTTGAAATATATCCTAATTAAGTTTACTGAATCCAGCAAATGTCTTGACATCAGACACAAGGACTGCTTACCAACTCTGAATTCACACTTATTACGGTAGGCATCAACAATAGGTGAAGGTCTGATCTCATCCAGTTGGAATGGCAAACCATCATATTTTTCACGCTGTTGTTCAGCCCACCCCGCTAGTTCTGGATTGCGACGTACCACCAAATCTCCCAAGCGAGACACCATTGCTTTGAGCTCCTCAGTCTTCTTCTTCAACTGGACATGAAATGTATATATTATGGCAGGACTAAAATTATCAATAATACTGTTTAATTAACTTTTTCTATGCTACTGTTTAAAATTTTCCACTTCTCATCAATGACAACCCAGTTGGCTATCCAAAAATATAAATATTAAAATATATAGAACTATAATTTGCCTCCTGTTTTGTACAGGTGTGAAAGTTGGTCTCTCACATTGAGGGAGGAACATAGGCCGTGTGTGTCTGAGAATAGGGCGCTGAGGAAAATATCTGGTCCTAGGAGTGACAAGGTAACAGAGGAGTGGAGAAGACCACATAACAAGGAGCTGTATAATCTGTATTCCATACCAAATATTATTTGGGTGATCAAATCAAGAAGAATGAGCTGGATGGGGCAAGCAGGACGTATGGGGAAGAGGAGAGGTACATACCAGGTTTTGGAGGGGAAACTGAAAGAGACCACTTGGAAGACTGAAATATAGATGAAACAATAATATTGGAGTGGATCTTCAAGAGGTGGGATTGGGGGGGCAGGGATAGAATTGATCTGGCTCAGGATAGAGACAGGTGGAGGGCATTTATAAATTCAGTAAAGAACAGCTGGGTTCCACAAAATGTGGGGAATTTCTTGACCAACTGATGACCTATTAGCTTCTGACGGATTATGCTCCATGGAGTTGTGGAGATGTTGTCATTACTGACATCATCATCATCATCATGCTCACCACCACCACCACAACCACCACCAACACCAACAACAACAAAATTTACATTTAATGAACTGCCTCCCTGCCATACTTGGCTTACTATAGTGGCAGCAATAACTATTTTGAAAATGGTGATGTCATTTGCATGTGACATCAAGATGCTGGTTTGAATGAATGAATACTGAGCATAAAAGCTGAGCATTATTATATTTTGCCACTGAAGAAGGGGAAATAAATGAAGCCATGAATAAAGAAGATACCAACAGACACCTGGGGTTTGTGCAAAAGACAGATGGAACATACTACAATCAAACAGAATATATCTGAAGAATTACACAGGAGATTAAATGATATATAAAAATAAGCCGAAGGTAAACACTTAACAGGAGATTTAATGCATATGCTGTCTTCACTTTTACTTCTTTGTTTGGAATAATACCATGGTCACAGAACTGCACAATCTCTAAATATCTATACAAATAATGCAGCCATGAATTGGATGCATCATTCTAGCAAGGAAAGACAAAAGTTTCTAGAAGTAAAGATGTAAAGACATTCCCAGTATACATAATATACAAGTATCAACAGTCTTTGTAAACATACTTTAAGAGCATTGTTTCAGAATACCAAAGAGCAGTCTGTACTGCTGAATGCAAAAACATGCATTTAAACTGCAATACAAGACTTAAAACTGAATTCTGAAACTCTTAAGAACATCAGAACACAAAAACTGGAATGGAAACAAAGCCACCCCATTAACAAAGGTTCACCTTACACAAGGCTCAAATATGGAGACCAATACCATCAACAGTGGGAGGATAGAAACAAGCTGGAGAGAATTCTGAGTCCATTATTAAAGGCTACTTACTGTTGAAGCCACCATCTGTCTTAAAAGTATATGTGGAAATAAAGTTTAAATTAGCTGGAATATAATTTCAACAGTGGTATGAATAATTTGCACAGTTGTTTCCTGATAATTGAAACTGGAGTGAAATGAGACATTCTGATTGAACTCTGTTTGTGTCAGTGTTTTGGAATGACCATGTGTATAGTCATTACTCCCCGTGATGTTCTCAGGAAATGGACAGAAATGATTCCATTTTGACTTGAATTCTTTAATTTATTAATCAATCTGTAGTTTAAGGAAAGAGAAATACATTATAAATATACCCACATGCTATGTGTGATGTTTGTGTTGGGGCAACAATTACATGAGGAGCAAAATTTTTGGTGATGACTGATAAATGTAACACACAAAAATCAACCCAACAAACAATAAGTTCCTCAACATGACATTAATCAGATTTAGATTAGTAATTGGGTTCGAGCCCTTCTGGGCCTGATGCACCTAGACCTTAAAAGAGCCCCTTTGTGCCCCATAATCTGCTACTAGATTAGTGGAGCTCTGTTCCTTTACTGAAGTTCCAGATGGCACCCAGACTGAGATTCTTAATACCCTCAGGGTCCAAAAAGAAGGAACCCAGATATGCATGTCTAAGTGAAGGCAAAGCTTCACACTCACACAGAATGTGGACTGAGGTTTATTCCTCTGTACCACACTTCCTGCATGTGGGGTTATTAATCAACCCCATTACATAAAGATGTCTTCTCAGGGAGTTATGTCCGGTAAGAAGGCCAGTGACAACCCTGGATTGTGTCCTATTACAGGACAGTAATCTGGTCTTTGTAGATGGACTAGGGCCTGAAATCAATTTTTGAGTCTGTTTCTGAGTACTACCAAACAACGCCACATTGCCAAATGCTGATTATCCACCCAGCATTTAATCTTATTTCTTATATTCCGCCTTGAGACCCCCAAGGACGGCTCAGGTCCTACAAACTTCTGAAGAGAACTGCCTCTTCTGAGATTGTTGGTGATTACATTTCCTCATACCCCAGCATGTCCAGGGACCCAATACTGCCCCATATTGTACCGGGTAGAAATATCATTCAACACCTTTGGGCACTGTTGTGCCAATGGAGACGCTGTTTTGGCAGTCTGAAGTTCTTGCAGAGCCGCCCGACTATCAGAGCAATACTAACATATTTCTCAGGCCTAACCAGAGTCTGAATTTCATGAACATAGGCTAAAACAGCATATACCTCAGCCTGAAAATTGTAGCATATTTTCCTAGAGAGATACTGAGCCTTCTTCCCAATGATTGCCCACAGACCCCAGCACCAGTCCCCTCTCTCGTTCTGGATCTGTGTACCAGAGGAGCCCCTGAACTTCTGGAGGAGTCCCTGGTTCTCTGTTCCACTCTTCTCTAGTCAGCATAGTAACCCTATATTTGGGTTCAAGGTTAAAAGCCGGTCTCATAACATCAACTCCCATATTGAATATGGGGTCCAACTTCTGAAACTGCATCAATATACTACTGTGCCCCCAAATGGGGTGAAGGTAAGATCAACATCCCAGACTCCAGAGATGATGCACTGCTGACCTCGCCTCACCCTGAATCACCAGATCCAGTGGAGGGAGGCCAGTGAGTGTCTCCACAGCACCAGTAGGAGTAGTACGTATCGCTCCCGTTATCCCCAAGCATGCAAGTCTTTGTACTCTGCTTAGTCTTTTCTTGGCACTAGCCATCTGACAGCCAGGCCACCATACAAAGGATGCAAAAGAGATGGATGGCCGAATGATAGAAACGTAGAGCCAATGGACCACCTTAGGTCTCAGGCCCCACATCAACCCACAGGCCCTCCTACAGGCTCACAACAAATTGTAAGCCTTCTTCACCTTAACATCCAGGTGCTCCCTCCAGGTCAGCCGAGAGTCCAAGATTATCCCAAGATACTTGACCGACCTAGAGCAACTTATAGAGTAACCTCAAAAAAGCGTGGTTCATAGAAACCTGGGAGTTTCCTTCTGCTTGTAAATACTATAAGCTCAGTCTTGTCAGGATTAACCGATAGCCCAACCTTGTTACATACACCATGTCTCTACGGTTAGAAGGGTCCATTGCATAAGCCCTGAAACCATGTTTGGGAATTTTCCCACCACAAGAAGACAAATGTCATCTGCGTAACCTTGAATATATACCCCATACCCACTGAGCCTTACTATCAACTCATCCACAACAAGGCACCGCAGAAGCAGTGACAACACTCCCTCTTGGGCGCCACCTGGATACCGCAACCCTCACGGAAGAACCAATGACAGTCGCCACGGCCACGCAGCCCTCCAGGGTGGCTCTCCTCAACATGATAGAACTAAAGACCCTAATACCAGTCACAACATTCTACAATGTATGTACAGACTGTCAACAAAAAGAAAAGTGTTACCCCACCAGATTAAATAATATGACCAATTGAAATGAGCCTGGAATGCAAAGATCTACATGCACCTCAGCATTATGTTATACATATATTTCCTGCCTTATGTGTAATATTATACACATATTTCCTGTCTTATGTGTAATAGCTGCAACATGTCACAACAGAACCAATACTGGAAAGGATGACTATCACAATGAGTAAGGATGACGCTGACAATGAAACAAATCAGTTAATAAAAGCATACACTAGTAACAGAGAAAAGTCATTTATTAACATACTGAGGAGAACTATGTGATCTGAAATCTCAGCTGCTTCACGTTTCCAAACCATACTGCATGCAACTGTTCAGGTGTTTTGTCAGTCCCAGAATTAAAATTAAGAAATGTAATGAACTGTAACAGAAAATCTTCACAGACTTATTTTAAGCCAAGATTTGCAACCTGCGTCTTAAAAATGAACAGCCTAAAGACACGTAGCCAAACAGTAACAAATCTTTGGATTGCATAGAGGTGAGAAATTTATTGAGTAGCTGTGCAACTTTAGCTACTGTATGGAGTTAAATGAGTGATATAAAAAGCTCCGCTAATCATTTATCACTGACACAGTTCCTACCTGTTCTTCATACGGAATGTTATGGTAAGGAATGGTAACCATCAACACCCGTTCATCTACTGACAGATCCAATTTGGCCTTCTTTGCATCACTATCATCTCCAGAACTCTCCTCTGGCTTACGTTTCTGAGCATCAGTCGTTAATATCTAGTTCACAGAACAGAATACAACTAATAGTATAATAAACTAGTAAGGTATGACTCAATATATAACACATAGAAAAATATATGTGGTCTGACATCTGATTATGTATTTTGCTTTAAAACCCAAACGTTTCATCGGGAGGCACAGGTTCCAGCCTGGAGAAAATGTTTACAATGTGGACAATCTAATTAGAGAGCGCAGCAAAAGTTTCCTTTCATTTCTCAGTCTTATTATTACCCGTGGTACACAGAGTAAGAGCACAGCAGGGTGGGCACGACAGTGACACACCCATGGTGCAGAAGATCAGACACACGAAGTTTCTTCATGTGAGGGAATAAAATTCATGAAGACATGACTCTGTAATGACAATAATCGTTACTTTAGGAAATTAACCTCAGACGAAAAGGTCACCTGTGCATTTAAAGTACACCTGTTACATTAATTCAGCTCCACAAAATTGTACAAATTCTTAAATATCTGTTTAGTACATATTGCCTTCTTCATTACACACACATAAACAAAGGCCCTACATATGTCTGAGTTTATCACAGCAATTGTTATGACAATTATTGTCTGCTGTCACGCAATGCCATGTAGTCTGACAGAAATTTCTGCCTGCACATGGAAGCAGAATACACCCACACAAAAGGGATACATTTCCATCACACTACCTGGAATCACATCCCAGAAGGCAGCAACCTGCAAAGAAGACCCTCTCCAACAAAATCATGTCTTCGAACCACATTCAAATAATAAACAACACACTTGTTAAAAGCATCCAGTTATCCAATGATACAATCTAGTTGGATGTTCCTTTTGACTGACATTACTGTGTAGATGTGGGATGTAATGTCAACATTTTACATAAATCTGCTGCTTCCATATAAAGGATAGAGAAGTATGCCAGCAGAAGAAAAAAGGTCTTTGATGCATAGAAGAATGGACTGAACCAGGAGCTGAGAGTAGGTGAATGGGAACAGGTAGAGGTAGAGACGTCCCTGTGCATGCCAAGAAGGCACTGATGAAGCAAGTGGTCAGCTTAATGCTCCAGCCCTTTAACCCTAGTAAAGAGGCCCCTGGTACCCACAGGACTGGAGGTAAGGTGGGCCACAGAGCTGGCCTGGATGCTTTTGAAAAGAGAACACTCCTAATTCCTGCAGAGAATCAAACCACAATTCCTCAGTCACCAGGCCTGTACTAGGCACTACACCAAGTACAGGTGGCACTGAAAAATGAGGGAAGTTGACTACTCTGCACTTCCAAGACAGAAATTTGGGCAACAAAACTATGACCACATGGTGCCAACCCCCCAGTGGCAGGCTCAACATCACCAGTGAACCACCAGAAAAGCCTTATACAATCAATATGTCCATTATAGCTGGTACCATAATTATACACAGGTAAGTCTGGAAAATTGTCACATCCACTGACTATTAGTAATTCAGGATCAATTAATCTGAAATCCCCATCTGTAAAGACACAATGATTCAACAATTTACAAATTCCAAATGGGACCTAACACCACAGCCACATGCAGGCACAATGAAATATCAGATTCTGCATTAACTGCAACAGATTTATCTTTTTAAGGTAGCATACTGTAATAGCTATAGCCCATGCACAGTGCCATTCACAGTAAGAACAGAGATGTGAATTTGTATATACCTTGAATTTATCCAGTCAAAAAATTGTAGCCTCTAGAATTCAGAACTTCAAACGGGAATAAAATACCCGACATACCAAATTAAACTCTAAATACCTTCAGAAGGTATTTCATAAATCAGAACAAGAAATAATGAAGTCACCAATCTGAATCACTAAATTGTAAATACACTAACTAATTAAGAAATAAGAAGAATACACACTATAAATACTGCTGATGGCCTACAAATTGCCCAGTAAAATGGAAGACATCATGTCAAAAGAATATAAGAAGGCAGGATCCCTGAAATGGTAAACATATATGGGGGGAAACAAGATACCAGACATTTAATATGAAATGAAATGAAAAATTTAACTTCTAAACAAGGGTATGGACTTCCTTGCACCAAATTTCTGTGGTGGTAGTAGTGGAAGAGGAGGAGGAGGATATGAAGACAAAGAGGAATACAAGAAGAAATCCAATATTAATGATGTTCAGAAAATCAAAACTGGGGCAACCATCCCCAAAGAAATTTCTATACTTACATTGCAAGTTAAAGTTTTCTTCCTCCATGTATATTTGTGGAGGGCCTTCATTGCTTTCTGCTGTTCTTCAGCAGTTCCAAATGTCAAATGGAGCCATGGATTGCCTCTTTTAGGCGATCGGATATAACTAAGTGCCAAACCAAGTTCTTCCTTCACCAATTTTTTGAATTCCTGTAATAAAAATATTACCGATGGACTGCTTAGAAACATGTTCTAAAACTCCTTATCAAGTAGTACAGAGGTTATTTAACAAGGAACAATGTAAAAATGGGAAGGATTAGAAAAAGCTGTGACCTGTGAAAAATGAGTGGCTTCCATTTACTGCAAGAAACTAGTATCATAGAAAATCCCACAAAATTCCAGGCCAGGACTCCTAATGTAAGTCAGAGACATTACAATAAATAGTGTCATATTTTTCTAAGGTGAAGATAATATCATGACAGAATTCATTCATGGGGCCACAAAGATGCCACTGTGCTCAACACTCTATTATACGAACATACAGTATCAAACTCCAGCTTCTGCTTGTCCCAACACTTTATATATACTCAGTGGCCCACAATGATATTTTTGTCTTTGCAAAGCTGTTAAGGATTTTGAATGGAAACAGACTTCCACTGTACCAAGAAAAAGGCAATGATTATAAAGATCCTCCAGAAAGAAGAGCACCAGAAATACATCAACAAAAGGCACGACAAAAATTGCTGTTTTCTGGGATGTAATGCCATGGAGCCTAGTTGAAGCAATCAGAATCACACCCAAAACAGTTACTGTCATACACAGTCACTGCTGCAAAAATCTTAAATATTGAATAGAAAGATGGCTAGACTGCAGCACACATTGCATGGAAGTTCACTTTCACAGAGATGGATCAGTTCTTTTTACCTTCATTTCCCTCTGAAAAGTCCCCGAACTTACTGACAGGTCTTGTACAATGTGCTACAATCCCCAGTATGTCAAAGAAGAAAATGGGCAATCTTACACCTCAAACATTGTACAGTGTTTAATTTTAGACTACACTATTTGTCGTTAATGCAGCATAAACTCTTGCATTTAACTGCAGTGATCTGAAATGAGCAAAGACTTAGCTTTGGTGACAGCAATGAAATTTAATTCTCAGGTTCTATACCATGGTCATTTACTCAAATAAATATAGTTTTGGTGAAGAGCATTTCGACATTACTCTATTAACTTTTATAATTTCTCATATTCTGCATTGCTAACTTACAATAAACCAAGGGTGGGCAATTACATAAGTTAGTTTTAAAATATTTAATGGTACTCTGTCTCTGCACAAAGAGGTACATAAGAACATTACAGTGATACCTCGGCTAACGAGTGACCCTGCTAACGAATTTTTCGGCTAACGAAGATTTTTTCGCTGTTTTTCGGACTCGGCTAACAAATGTTTTAGTGGATGCGTGCGCTAACATAAAGCAGCAAACATGAACGGTCGGGCCATTCCAGGAGCTTATCTTTTCCGTCTGTATGTGTGTGACAAAGAAATGAGCTGACCACATCACATAGGGGAGACCCACCAACCTGACTGGGTTATTTACATTCAAGACAGCGAGAAGTGAGATGCCTGATAACATAAACTGCTTCGGCTAACGAAGATTTCAGCTAACGAATGTGATTCCGGAACGAATTATCTTCGTTAGCCGAGGTATCACTGTATTTATGTAATTTTTATTTTCTCAAAACACATCTATGCTGTTTTTTGGCTTCCACTTACAAATGATCACATTACAATCTGTTCTATCCATAAACTCAGAAAGAGGGGATGTAAAAGGAGATATGAGACTTCAGCATAAGCAACAATAACCATCATGTCAAAGTCAATCAGTGGCAATTATGAATGGTATTATGCAATGAGGTAGAAGGTTCTTTTGCAAGGAAATATGGTCATCAAACCCTCTGGTATTTTCTGTCATTATTTAATGCTGATGTATCAGCTACCAGGGTGATGGATAACTGAATGGGTTTTTACTCTGAGGTGGCATTGCATATACTGCTGAAATCTCACTGTAATCTCTTTTGCTGTCTCTCACACCTGTTTTTCATTTGAACAATGGGTACACTAGTCCATCTGGCTGCTTGTACCTGCTCCTGAGTACATGTAACATTTCCACCTGCAACTCCCCTTGACCAATACACAGCAGTTACAGAGTGATTCAGTTACAACTTTCTTTTGCTTGCTACAGAAGTTAATAAAGGAACACATCAATTTCCTTTATACATGTCACTCACTGTACATTAAATCTGTGTTACAATGAATGGATTGAACTGTACAGACTCTAAACTACAAATGGTGTTATACACAGGCTATGTGCCTATTACACTATGATTAATTACATGCCAGACTTCATGTTTCAACCCAAGCAAGTCACCATCAGGCCCCCATACATACATATACTAGCCTGTAACAAACGATCAGTAACAATGCAACATGAGGGACTGAAGTCATTAAAAAATTGGTATTATTGAGACTGCTTCCGTTAAAATGTACTGTCTCACCTAATATTTATGTATAGTATAGTAGTCTATCGGCTTCGGTGGTCTAGAGATAGCGCGCTGGCCTTTGGTACCCAAGTTTGCGGGTTCAAACCCGGCCGAAGCTGTCGGATTTTTAAGGGCGAAAAAATCCTCAGCACGCCTTCCTTCGGAGGGGAAGTAAAGCCGTCTGTCCCATGTCGCAGATTTGCGGCATGTAAAAGATCTCTAGAATTACGTGGAAGTCGAATTCT
>Ga0268261_10003821_pt1 | contig 11143 bp, 9 predicted proteins | sample TergutNc150P1_FD_190353 | JGI IMG/M metagenome (GOLD analysis project Ga0268261, IMG submission 190353) | Nasutitermes corniger P1 segment gut microbial community from laboratory colony in Florida, USA - Nc150 P1 (SPAdes) (version 2) | ecosystem: Host-associated > Arthropoda: Insects > Digestive...
CACACACACACACACACACACACACACACACACACACCCACACACACACACCCACACACACACACACACACACACACCCACACACACACACACATACACACACACACACACACATACACACACAAATGAAATTAAACACCGTGTGTACAGCAGTGGGAAATAGAAAACAATTTGTTCTTTTTGAACAAAATAAAACAGACAAATCAATAAATTAGAAAGTAAATCCAGTCAGCACATTTAACTGTAGAATATCAATAAACTCTCTGTCGCGTCTACAGTATAATTTTATTATAATAATATGATATATAGATACATGTGTATGTTTGAATATTCTTGTACCCATATCACACACACACACACACATGTGTATACACAAATATGACTTATTTGTATTTATTGTCGAGTAGGTTCTGACGATGTCAATAAACTGATGAAACACACAAAGCAAGCTACGCGATGGAAAAGTATTTAAAAATGGTTCATTTGTCTGCAAATGTAGGCTGTGTATTTTATAGGTGTTGTGACACGTAAACTGCTTGGGGAATGTGATAGAGACAAAAACAAACATCAGCATTTGAGAATAAATACAAACAAAAAACCCGTAAATACCTAATGAATATATTGAGCTTAGATTCCGCTTTAGTAATATCCTAATACTTCGGTTTTGCAAAATAAACTAAAAACCAATATCTTTAAACGTAATTTTATTGTAGGAATTATTATGAAGTCGTCTTTAAATATAATTAATATTACATTGAATATATTTAAATTTCACAACTTATCGTGTTTTGCCTTACAGTCAGGCAAAACAAATTGTCATTAAACTAATTTATATCACAATCATCTGTTTGCCTTATATAGCGTAATTGTAACTGAAGAAAATAAAGAATGTTATTAAAAACTTAATTTCTTCTTGTAAGTTCGAGATCAGTAGAGGGGGAATTTGTTTCGCAAAAGCAGGTTAAGTAGCGTTTGAGATTCTGTCTGAAGGGAGAACTGGTACAGAACAGAGCTACAGGATTGAGACAGGAATTAATTAGAAGTAAACATGTTGAAATTAAATATTGCCTTCCATAATTTGAATAAGAATTGAAAATGTCAACTGTTGTATAATAAATGTCAATATCTTGCGTCAAAATAATGTAAATCCATAATACATGATGAAGCACATAGCTGATCAGAAAAAAATCAGTCACTCCCACCACAATTTTTGCAGTATTTCTGCGTGTTTTTTCCATTTGAGAATTTTGTGTCCCCTCAGATATAGAACGAGAGCTTTCCACAAGGTGGCGGGCTGTCGTAATGTAAGTGAATGCAACGGCACAGAGAGGAAGTGCACAGGATGCTAAGAGTTCAAAAATAGCAACATGGTGATAATAGATATTAGCTGTTACTGTCAAATATCTTTCACACAGAATACTTGAGAGAGTTGATAGAACGGCGAATAATGCAGCCACAATCCACACTCCACAAATTGTAGCCACAATTTCTCGCCATGTTGCGTGTGAAGAGACACGGACGTGGAAAGTATTCACTGTTACTCTCTATCGCTGACCGCTAAGCACAGCTATAGAGTACGCTGACAGACAGACTGACAGACGACGACAACATGGAAGGAACACACATAGGAATTTACTGCCTACCCAACTGTAGGATTTTGTATTTTCACAAGCTTCGGAGAAAAGTAGCGTTAAATAAATGATATCACTTATAGCCAAGTTAATGATGTACATATTGGGAAGAGTTCGCATGTCCTTGTTGCATATGATAATGATGAGAATGATGATATCTCATTCCTGTTATGGCTCAGTCTTGTTATTGCAAACTCAGTCGTGTTATAGTTCTCGGTCGTACTCTAACTAACTCAGTCGTCCTATAGCTAAATCAGTCTGGTTATAGCTAACTAAGTCTTGCTATATCTAACACAGTCGTGCTATAGATATCCAAGTCTCATTATATCTAACTCGGTGGTGCTATAGCTAATTTAGTAGTCCTATAGCTAACTCAGTCGTGTTATAGTTAACTCAGACTTGTTAGATCTATCTCAGACTTATTATAGGTAACTTAGTCATTTTATAGCTACCTCAGTCGTGTTATAGCTACCCAGTTTTTTATAACTAACACAGTCGTGCTATAACTAAATCAGTCGTCGTAGAGCAAAATCGGTTGTGTTACAGTTAACCCAGTCTTGTTATAGCTAACTCAGTTGTGTTAGAGCTAACTCAGTCGTGCTAGAGCAAACTCATTCGTCCTATAGCTAACTCAGTCTATTGTAGCTAAACCGGGCGTGTTAGAGCTAACTTAGACTTGTTATAGCTCATTGTGTCATAGCTACACCGTTCTTTATATAGCTAATCCAGTCGTGTTATAGCTAACGCAACACATTATTGGCCTTTGCAATACATGTGCAAGCTTTAGGCCCTAAAGATCCCAAAATGACGGTCCGACACTCACAATACAGTACTGTGTTACTGTAATGTTTTGCTGCAGTGCAACTTTGCTGTTGACCGGTAGGAAGTGGAATTTTAGGTTGGAGTGGAAGTGTCAGTGAATGAACGAACAGCACTGTGTGTGTGTGTGTGTGTGTGTGTGTGTGTGTGTGTGAGTGTGTGTGTGTGTGTGTGTGTGTGTGTGTGTGTGTATGTGTGAGTGTGTGTGTGTGTGTGTGTGTGTGTGTGTGTGTGTGAGTGTGTGTGTGTGTGTTTATATGTTTGTGTGTGTGTATTTCTATGTGTGTATGAGGGTGTGTGTGTGTGTTTGTGTGTGTGTGTTTGTGTGTGTGTGTGTGTTTGTGTGTGTGTGTGTGTTTATATGTGTGTGTGGGTGTGTGTCTGTGTGTGTGTTTATATGTGTGTGTGTGTGTGTGTGTGTGTGAGAGAGAGAGAGAGAGTTCCGAGTTCCTGAACGAAATCACGTAAGCCACCTGAAGGGTATGATTTGTGTTCCTTTCCCACTTTCAGCACAGTGCAGCATATTTCTTGCTCAAATGCACAGCACTTTTGGCTTCCCCAATACACAAATCCTAGCTAAAGCGGCCATTTTGTTTTATACTGTCAAAACAATGAACAGCACCACAAGTGGAGAGCAACTGAGATGTACAGAAATGGTACAAAGCATAAAATATTGTAACTGCACATCTACTGCAATAACCACTAACATTCCAATTCTGTCTGCCACCAGCCAGTAACTAACTGTCCTGCGATATATTGATACCAGTCAGGTGGTGGTCGCAGGTGTGTAGTGGGGCGCATACTGACAGTTCATAGTACAGCTGAGCAACACTGGGAGAATAATTGGCGTTATCGATATTAATCAAGCGTGTAAATATCGAGCTGCAACTTCGTAAGATGTCAAACCTTTATTTAAACGACTACCAACCAACTGCCTGCTGTATCCCAACAAAACTGCACGTGGTCGCCAACACACCGTTACGGTATCAGTACCTGACTTCCGGTCAAAACCTTTAGTCCTTATCCTTTCCTTTAATTGTGATTCTCTGCAGAAAGCCGACTGACCGTCAAACTGACAGTTTAAATTGCTAATTGACAGTTCGTGCCTTTCTGGTGGAACAGAGACGTTGGTCAGAGTCACATAAATATATATAGTAAAGTCAAACTTTCTGTCTTCGTAAAAAGTAAACAATTTATTTTCCGAAATGGTGGTGGATTGTGGTGGGAATGTGGGTGGAATGTGGGGAATGTGGAGAGTACGTGGCGATCAGCATTGCTAAGAAAAATATCCACAGCGAACCTAAAAAGTTTTGCAGCCCAATGAAATGAAACATAACGGGTTACAGAGAGTTACTGGTGAGAGTTTTGATTGAAATTACTGGAATTTGTTTCTGTTTTGTACAGAAGATAATATTAAAAGTTATTTTTAAGCCGAAAATTTTTGACTTTTTATAACCATTGCAGTTGAATTGAATTACTGTATCTTTCTGCCTTACAGAACAATTATTGTATCTCTCTGCCTTACAGAACAATTACTGTATCTCTCTGCCTTACAGAACAATTATTGTATCTCTCTTCCTTACAGAACAATTACTCCATCTCTCTGACTTACAGAACAATTACTGTATCTCTCTGCCTTACAGAACAATTACTGTATCTCTCTGCCTTACAGAACAATTACTGTATCTCTCTGCCTTACAGAACAATTATTGTATCTCTCTGCCTTACAGAACAATTTCTGTATCTCTCTGCCTTACAGAACAGTTACTGTATCTCTCTGCCTTATAGAACAATTACTGTATCTCTCTGCCTTACAGAACAATTACTGTATCTCTCTGCCTTACAGAACAATTACTCTATCTCTCTGCCTTGCAGAAAAATTACTGTATCTCTCTGCCTTACAGAACAGTTACTGTATCTCTCTGCCTTACACAACATTTACTGTATCTCTCTGCCTTACAGAACAATTACCCTATCTCTCTGCCTTACAGAACAATTAATGTATCTCTCTGCCTTACAGAAGAGTTACTGTACCTCTCTGCCTTACAGAACAATTACTGTATCTCTCTTCCTTACAGAACAATTAGTGTATCTCTCTGCCTTACAGAACAATTACCGTATCTCTCTGCCTTAGAGAACAATTACTGTATCTCTCTTCCTTACAGAACAATTAATGTATCTCTCTGCCTTACAGAACAGTTACTGTATCTCTCTGCCTTACAGAAAAATTACTGTATCTCTCTGCCTTACAGAACAATTACTGTATCTCTCTGCCTTACAGAACAATTACTCTATCTCTCTTCCTTACAGAACAATTACTCTATCTCTCTGCTTTACAGAATAATTACTGTATCTCTCTGCCTTACAGAACAGTTACTGTATCTCTCTGCCTCACAGAACAATTACTGTATCTCTCTTCCTTACAGAACAATTACTGTATCTCTCTGCCTTACAGAACAATTACTCTATCTCTCTTCCTTACAGAACAATTACCACATCTCTCTGCCTTACAGAACAATTATCATATCTCTCTGCCTTACAGAACAAATTAATTTATCACTCTGCCTTACAGAACAATTACCGTATCTCTTTGCCTTGCAGAACAATTTCTCTATCCCTCTGCCTTACAGAACAATTTCTTTTTCTCTCTGCCTTACAGAACAATTACTGTATCTCTCTGCCTTACAGAATAATTTCTGTATCTCTCTGCCTTACAGAAAAATTACTGTATCTCTCTGCCTTACAGAACAATTTCTTTATCTCTCTGCCTTACAGAACAATAACTGTATCTCTCTGCTTTAAGAGCACTGCCTTAATTCTGATATATTTTTTACCATTTAAGAACTATACAGCTGCACCTGAATTGTTTAACTGTACGTCGTACTGTTTATCAGTGCGATAAGTTGGACAGATTATTGACAGATCAACGATTCTGTACAATTCAACGTCTCCCTCAGATCAAGCATGACGTACACAAATTGCTGGCTGTATGAAAACTATTGCCATACCTGACGTCTGTCTAACGAACGTAATGTGAATGTACAACTGTCCTGAACACAAATATCAGACGTACACGTTTGGGTTATATCCCGCTCACCCTTTCTGTTTGCGTTATATCGTTGTTGGTTTTCAGTTTCACTCCCCGGTCGCTTATTTCTGGCATTCATTGAATTGTACTCTCTGTGGGCTCCATATCCTCTTTGCATGATTTGGAGAACAGTAAAACTTCTTGCCCTTGCCGGAATATAACCAATGCCCCTCTGTTTTCAACCCTCAGCCCAGTCACATCACTCATTACGCTAAACCAACTCCCACTGTTAGCAATTTCCCGGTTCGAACAACGGAAGAGGCGCTGCATGTACCTGCAGTCAGTTCAACACAATAATTACTGTGACAGCAGTTTGTGACCAATAGCGGTGTGTGCAAGTGAACGGTAGGACTGCAGACCGTGGCCAAATATTCCTGCTATCTGCTCATTGTATCTCTCTTTAGACGCATCAGCTTCGTCTGGATTTAATGGAGTTTAATTTTGAGTGTTGGGAAGGAAAATGAGGAACAGAATGGCCGTGTTTGTTAGCAGATTGTTATATTTGTAGCATTTAAAGTTAAGCTGCTTCATTTAATAACTTCATATCGCAAGAATTCAAATATATTTCTTGGCTCCGGCACGTTTATGTCAGCCAGTTCTCCATCTACTTCTTGTTCCAATTTGCAGTTACACAACGTGCAGTCCAATTCCAATAAGTTTTCGTTCAGCCACCTGCTGTCGTTCTCACAGTTCGTCACTAGAACCATCAGCTTCTAACTGTATTTGAAGATAAGCAGAGAATTATAAACAAATTTAGTGTCACCCACTTCATGTACAATTATTAATTTCCGCCAGTTGCTACAAGCAGCTGGACATGGCTGTCCGATTTGTGACACCATAACACTGTGCACTTTTGGTGCCACATATTGCTGTGCCATCTGTAGGGTGCGCTGTTGGTGCCACACATTGCTGTGCCATCTGTAGGGTGCACTGTTGGTGCCACACATTTCTGTGCCAACTGTAGGGTGCACTGTTGCTGCCACACATTGCTGTGCATCTGTAGGGTGCACTGTTGGTGCCACACATTGCTGTGCCATCTGTAGGGTGCGCTGTTGGTACCACACATTGCTGTGCCATCTCTCTCCCTCTGCAGTAGACTGTCCTGTCCCTCGGTCAGCACCGTTCTGCTGTCTGCCGTTCTGTTCCACTCAATTCCTAACTTCTTCAACACACCCAAACCCAAAACCTGACACACTTCCACACAACGTACCGCTGTCCACAAAATGGCGCTCAATTTCTTTACGTTTGGTCATTCATCTTCGTTCATAGCAAAGTGTTAGATGGAGCTGCGAATTACTTCTTCAGCAAAATTACCCACAGTTGATTTCTGGACAGTTCAGATCTGTTCTCGCCCCTCTGTCCACTGCACACATTGCTTTTCACAGTTCGTGCCGGCCGGAGCTCTTCTCTACCGAAATGTTAATTGCAATTTCAATTGCTTCAGTTGCTGCACGGTACATAAAGGCAGGCACTTATCCAGCCGACTGCAGAGAATTTTAATGTCCAGTTTATAGTGGCAAAATAAAAAACAGAACTGCAGTGCATCGGCGGTTCCAAGTATTGGCTTGCTGCAGCTAGCGGTTTAGGTAGCGGGCAGTCAGTTGACCTTGAACTGTCAATGTATTGGAACTGTGGATGGAGGGCGGTGTCAAACAGGTCAGGGTCATTATGACTGGGCTGTGACGTGAGGCTGCGTTGTTCACGTCGGGGGGCGAGAGGGGGAGAGAAAGAGGGTGAGTGAGAGAGAGAGAGAGAGATGGTGCCAGTTCGCGGTGCCACGCCCAGGAAGCCCTCACGTACGTCTGTTACACATAACGCAGCAAAAGAAAGGTAAATATTTAATGGAAAAACGAAAGGAAAGTAAATGGCAATTGTATATATGTTGAGTAATAAGACTTACTTAGTTACTTACTTCCTTACTCCATTAAGCAGAGTCCTTCTTTAGAAGCTGAACTGTTTTCAGCTATTCAAGAATTTCCCCGCATTTCATGTAACCGGAATGTTCATTACCGCTTTCACAAGTTCCCAACAACTGTCCTTTTTCTGAACCAGACCTATCCAGTTGTTACACCCATTTAACAATTTCTGAAGATATATCTTAACATTATCCTCTCATCTGCGCCTGGTTTTCCCAAATTACATTTTACTTTCAGTTTTCCACACCACAATATTTTATACGCCTCTTCTCTCCCCACACACACTACATGCCACGACCATCTCTTCCCGATCTTAACACGCAAACAATATTGTGTGAGATGTACAGATCATTAAACAATATTGTGTGAGATGTACAGATCATTAAACAATATTGTGTGAGATGTACAGATCATTAAACAATATTGTGTGAGATGTACAGATCATTAAACAATATTGTGTGAGATGTACAGATCATTAAACAATGTTGTGTGAGATGTACAAATCATTAAACTCAGCATTACTCTGTTTCCTCCACTCCTCTTTAACTCGTCCCTCTTAAACCCAAACATCCCCTCACCGCCCTATCATCAAACACACTGATCCCTCAATATGAGCGACCAGTTTTCACACCCACACAAAAGAACAGACAAAATTACTGCTTTGAATATATTTTACATGTATTTTTAATAAAATATAACCGCCCACTAATAATTTTTACAGAACAATACTTTCGGCCGTTTGTCCAGATGACTGCCACAGCCAAAGTATTTCTCTCCGTATGATATTTTAACATGTTTGGCCCCAATTTAAATAATTTAGAACGGTGGATCACCAATACAAAACACCACCTACCTGAAAACAGCCTCATTAGTTTTAACACTAGGTCCCGTTGTCTGCACTACAGCAGGGCAAATCACGTGCTGTCTTCTTGACAACTCCCCGACAAGTGTCACTGTCAACAGGTAGCCCCGTGCTAGACTTCTCCGCTAGAAGCACAATAATCAACATTGCTGTGGTGTTCTACTTGGCTGAGGGACATCACGTGGTCCAGACCGTGAGCTGAGACCATATTTCCAACAGCTGGGTGTGGTCCTATAAAATACATTAATTTAATCTCAGTAATTTCACCATCACGTCAATGTAAAGCGCGTAATGAATAATATTAATAATATTAATTCACAGTACACAGTATTAACAAGTCCCACTGTGCTGACCGCACAGTGGTGTGGCGAAGTGACGACGGAAAGTGACGAACGGTAGTTGTGGGACAAAATAATGTTAACTGGTCTTATATATGTGTGTGCACTGAAAAGTGTGTGTTCATTTATAAGAAACAAAAGAATAAAAGGATTTTTGTTTTAGTGTGGAAGGATGGTACAATTTTGTCCACACAGCTGTCTTCGTCAAATTTTGAAACTAAACTCTAACCCAACACTCAACTTGACACTGTCAGCAACATATGGTCCAGCTGCTGTACTGCTGCTACTGACATAACAACAGCTGACAGTGTGACAGCTTAACGTAAGGGGAAATTTTAGGAAGCCTGTTACTTTGTTACTGCATGGGATTACTGTAAAGGAAAAATGCACCAACAGCACATTATCAATTTAACATCCACACTCAACACCTATTGACAGTATGAACTGTGGTTTCCGCCCGTCTACGGGGTTCAGACCGCCTGCCAACAGGGAGTTTACTTTGGGATATTGTGGGCGGTGAAAAGTCTCTAAAGTGTTTTGTCATCCAATAGGATCGCAGCAGTTGTTTGTTGGGTTGGGAGGGATGGGCAGTGAAGTTGGGGAGGACGGCCTGTGATTGGAGGAATTGTAAAATGAGTGACCTATGGGTACTGTGGGTGTAACAGATAAGGTAGGGAGGAAGCAGGTACAGGAAGGCACCAGTAATATTTGATTGATCAAGGGATAATACAAAACAAAACATTGCGTGGGGAAGTATTAGACCGGATCTACTGCATGGTAAAGATACCAAATTTAGAGCGGGATACATCAGGCTGAAGAGTCGGTCGAGAGGCAGGTTAGGGAGATAGGAAGTAGATATAATATTGGAAGAAAAAACAATTAAGTAGAAACCCAGAATATAGAACGGTAATAATTAGTTATTTGTCGTGTGTTATTTGTTGTGTGAGTGGAGGAAGATGCATAATAAAAAGCTTAATGGTCTGTATTGTGCACCAAATTTTTTGGGGTTATCAAATCGAGACGAATGAGGTGGGTGAGGCATGTAGAGCGTATGGAGAAGAGGAGAGGCGTATACAGGTTTTTGGTGGAAAAACCTGAGGAAAATGGTCCCTTTGGGAGACCCAGGCATAGAGAGGAAGATAATATTATGATGGATCTTTAGGAAGTGGCAGGTGGGGTATAGAATTGATCGAACTAGCTTAGGATAGGGACAGAGGGAGGACTGTTGTGAATGAGGAAATGAACCTTCGGGTTTCATAAAATGCGGGGATATTCTTGACTAGCTGCATAGCAGTAAGCTTCTCAATGACTTTGTTCAATGGAGCAAGAACTAAGTAAGTAAGTAAGGAAATTTCGGTTTGTTTATAGCACCAGTAGGTAAATAACTGGCTTTTTAATATGAATTATATTTGTAAACAGTAAGAACTGGTTTTGGTTTTGATACTTTAACTGTACATCAGTATTTGTTCAGCAGATATTTTTATGTGCAGTTTTTAAATGTAATTATTTGTTTAATTGTAGACTGGAATTTAAGAATATGGTGCTGAGGGAGATATTTGGTGGTGAGATGGAGAAGTTAACAAGAGGATGGAGAGAATTGCAATGAGTTATAAGAGAGTATGATTCATGGTGCAGGTGAGACGTTTGGGAGACATGGAAATTAGATGTAAATTTTTGTCTTAAATTCTGAAGGCAGTATGTAGACGTAGATTAAATAAATAATATTATAACTTACCTTAGAGATTTCGGCAGTGTCATGACAACTGTATTTGTCTCACTCATTATAGTAGGCACCACTGTACCAGCCAGAGCGATGCTGTCAGTCTGTGATACTGCAATAGCTACACAGAAAGTTTCACCTAAATATGAACAGTGCAGCTGCTCAGTGCCACTGGTCCTATCGAACACTGCGCAGTTTCTATATGACCAAGTGGCGGACATCCGACCCAGACAGACCAATGGTGTGGTAACGACATTGACCGGAAATACTCTACAGAATACCCACAGTACAAACCGCACACACATTGCGTCTGTGCTGCTTGTTCAGGTACTGCATGGAGTACAGTGCAACTTGTGACTTCTTAGTGGTTCAAGTAATGTACAAATTACGAAACACGCTTGTAAACATAAAAGAGAACTCTTCATTGCACGCAGGAAGAGTAATAATCCAGATCTAATTAATCATTACAAAAGATACTGTAAAATCCCCTATGCTGTCTTCAAGGAAGACAAAATACCTAATTTTGCACACAAAAATAAGAAATCCTTAAACAAGAACAAAACTATTTGCGATATGGTAAACTTAGAAACCAATAAAACTGTCGATACAGAGAAGATTAGCACTTTAAATATTGATGGAAATTCAATTAGTGATCGCCAAGAAATAGCAAACTCATTTAATAAATACATTTTAACTATAGCTGAAAGTATTGACACTAAACAAAATTAACTCAGTTCTCATAACTTAGATAACACTACACCCCCCCCCC
>Ga0268261_10003822_pt1 | contig 11142 bp, 7 predicted proteins | sample TergutNc150P1_FD_190353 | JGI IMG/M metagenome (GOLD analysis project Ga0268261, IMG submission 190353) | Nasutitermes corniger P1 segment gut microbial community from laboratory colony in Florida, USA - Nc150 P1 (SPAdes) (version 2) | ecosystem: Host-associated > Arthropoda: Insects > Digestive...
CCATCTCGTTCCCACTAGTAAGCAGTCAGCAGAATCTGTCTGACATATACCTGATGCTGTATGTACAGTCTTAGACTCCTGATGATGGACGGAAAGACCGTCCGAAACATGTAGAGTGCTACTACAAGATAAAATAAATTTGAGAAACTTGTGCATCTCGTTGGTTTTACTATAGAAATAGAAAAAGTCAAGAATAACAAGTTATGAAAACAGCAAATTGTGCACTTTGTTTCATCCGCAGGAACTACCTGAACTTCATAATCGAGGAACTTAAGGATCCCATCAGGAACCTGCCTCGTGCTATTGCCATCTCCTGTGCCCTAGTGACGGTTGTGTATGTCTTGACAAATATTGCTTTCTACACAACGCTGTCCATTGAGGAGGTCCTGGGTTCAGAGGCAGTGGCTGTGGTAAGAGGTAGTGGTTATATTTATTCTGTTTGGACACTAACAGTGGCCGAGAGACAGCAGTAAGTTTTTCTGTGAACACCACAGTGCTTGGCAATTTGTTACACGATGTTCATGCAGGGAAAGAAATGCCAATAAGAACGGCAAAAGTATAAATAATTAATTGCAGAAGCGTAAGTACTCCCTCAGTATACACTAAAAGCAGTAGTCCAATTTTTTTTGTGTGAGTTCTCCTCTAGAATGCATTACAAAGCTGCATAATCACTGTTATTTTGTTGTCTTCACAGACATTTGCCAATCGCCTGTATGGCTACATGGCTTGGATCATACCTATGTTTGTAGCACTGTCCACATTTGGAGCTGTTAATGGAATACTCTTGACATCTTCCAGGTGGGTAAGCACTGAAGTGAAATCAGCTGTCCTCCAGCTCCTCATTCCTGTTTAATAATGCTGTATCATGTTCTGTCAGTGTATTTCTGCTACTGACAGAAAAATTAAGTAAATGATGCAATAAAAGCAAGAAAAATCCAGAAATTATCTCAGAATATCTGTGATGATGCTTAGAGTTATATATTGAGGTTGGGTCTTGAACCTGGGTATGGTGAGGTCCTGATGTGGTTGGTTGAGTAGAGCATGTGAAGTAAAGTGACACATGTGTATGAATGTAGTAGTACTTGGGAATGTAGGATTAAAGTCAATAGGAAGTGGGGAAAATTAATGCATAAATCATACATATAACTCCATTCTGTACTTTAAAAGAACAAATATCATGGATCACCACTGTGAGGGGGATTCTGCTTCTTCCTGCAGAGGAACAAAACCAGTCTGTTGAACAGAGCAGACTGGTACAATTGTTCCCCATTCTGAGAACAGCTTTCATGAGACATATTTGTACGTGTATTCTAGACTGCTTACTTTGAGCAGTATGAAACTGAATATCTTTGTGCAGCATACATTTTTCCTGCTTAAACCTTACTGTTCTTCCAACAGACCAGTAGGTAGAACTGTGCTTGACAATGGGTCAGTTTTTGAGGTGGGTGAATGCTGATGCACATAAGGAAACTGTAATCCCTACTTAAGGGTCTGTCTCTGTTTGCAGACTCTTTTATGCTGGAGCTTGTGAAGGGCAGATGCCAGAGATACTGACAATGATCCAGATCAAGAAACTGACACCCACTCCAGCTGTTCTGTGTATGGTAGGTGTTCCTTGCTTTCTTATGTTCTCACGAAACAAAATGCTGTAAAACCACAAAACAACAACAACACAAGTAACTAATGACAAAATTTTGCACAGTGAACATAAAACAAATAAATAGTGCACTATCTGCAAAGTTACTTGTGCTCTTTCTTCTAGTCTCTGTTACATTGTTTCTTATGTTAGCTGTTTATAAGCCTTACTGCCACTAGCATGTGTGTGATCAATGATGAATTTACAGTAACTGTCGAAACGTCTTCTGTAAACAGTAGATTTTAAAGGAAAATATACTATTCGTGATTTTAAAATTAATAGCACCATCTTCTTCAATGATTATGGCTGCTGTGTTGGTGTTCAGACAGGATAACGATCTGCTGCATCCACTGATGGCTGGAAATTGGAGGAAACATGAAAAGGAACAATGTTTTCAGCCATTCTAAGGAGAATACAGACTTTTTGCCACCTTACCAGTCGCTATTTCAGCTATTTCAGTGCAGTGTGGAATAACACATTTCATAAGAGACAGGAAAGAACTGTACGTTTTTAATAATTCAGTTGTATTTAGTCCCATTAATATCTTGTGAGATTTGGGGTTGTGGTGGTATAGATGATGATTACAGCCAGCTGGGGCATGACACCATACCATAGTATGTGCCATTATGTCCCATAAGACAATAATTATCATAATATAGCTTTATTAAATTTTCATAATATATGAGAACTGTGCAATATTTCCATATATGGTCAAAATTTACAAGACTTTGATTTTATGGCAATCATTCATGATCCATTTTGTATAAGGGTATGTAGTGACATTTGTTATGTCAAGAACTCACAATGATTTTTGTGCATGTTGCAGGCCCTGCTGTCTCTGTTGTATCTCACTGTCTCGGACATTTTTGCCCTCATTAACTACGTGGGATTTGCCACATGGGTAATATATCTGCAGTATTTGTACTGGCTGATATTTGTAAAATGAACTATGAGCAAGTAAAAGTTGATTATTTGTTAACAGACCACCTGCACAGGCTGCAGTTACATTTTCCTCTAACCAGAAAAGCCCAGACATTCCCATAAAGCCACTATATCCGTTTCAAAAATGACAAAGCGGGGCTTATATGCATATTAAGTGGAAACCAATGCATACGATCATACAACATCAGGTGGTCTGTGACGGGTTTCAGTTTTACTTTATTTGTTGAGCTAGCCACAAATTATAAGTGATCAATACAGTCAACATCAGTAACTTGTCTTCACAAGAGTCTCAAGGTGTACTTTGTATAGATATAGTATCAAATTTTACTTCTGTGTACAGCATTGTGTATGAATGGACTGTTTTGTAGCTCAAGCTCAAGCTGATGATGCTAAACTCTGCCATTGGACCTGATCCTGAGTCAGTGCCATCTGCCTCTCTTAATATTATTCTCCCATCTCTTTCTTGGTCACTGAAGACTATGGTTTTACAAGAGGTTTCCCTTCAGTATTCCAAATGCATTTCTTATACCTTGTGTCCCTGTTTCTAGCCACATATCCAGCTCCATACATCCTCATACATTTAGCTCCTCTAACTATGGTGGGTGACTATAAATCACACAGTTCTGTTTATGTATAACATCCTAATATGTATTTGCTTATTTTGTCTTGTAGTCAAATATTTCCTAAAATATTTTACCTACATATACTTGTAAAGTATGTTCTTCCATCAGAATAGGATATTACTTTTCACAAGCATACAGAATTTTCAGATCTTGAAGACGGTGGTGTTGGTGATAACTCCAGAACTGTAAGTGCATCTACAGGAACTATAAAGCTCCAACAGAAAAACAGATTGGGAATTTCTGTGTTTCAGCTGAGCATTGGGGTGGCAGTGCTTTGTCTTCCTTGGCTGCGGTGGACACAACCAAATCTACCCAGACCAATTAAGGTGAATCTCATCTTCCCCATTGTCTACATCATTGCCAGTCTCTTTGTGACAATTGTGCCGATGATAGCAAGCCCTGTGGAGACAGGCAAGTATCTGGCAATACAGTTCATTAACTAGTTTGTTCTTGGTTTATTGAACAAAGCTGTGTGAAGTGCATAGGTTAGGTGGTATTGACTGAGTGGATGATTTTTAAGAGTATGTGGAAGGAAGCAGTCTCTGCATATGTTGAGATGCTGTTGTGGATATAAGAATAGCAACACAGAATCTTTGTACACATAGCTGTGCTCTGGGATTGGAACTCAGGATCTGCAAAATACAAGCAGTAATGCTAAGTATTCAAACAGAATGTTATATAACTGGCTGACAGGTTCATTTAGCTGTGTTTACATGAGTTTACAATTTTTTAGCCTCTTATATTGCAGTCTTATACAACTTACTTCTCCAAATTTTCTGAATCTCAAAAGTAGTGTGACACAAAACTAGCATGTGACTATAATCACAGCAGTCACAGCACAACAGAATAATGACACAGAATTAGTCAGAGTACAGAGTGTCACACAAGCTGCCATATGATACAACTGTTGCATGTGTGACACCAAATCGCACAGAAGGTGGCATAGGATATGGCATTATAGATTAGGTTACATTATGTGAGGTTACGGGACTGTATGGTACGGTAGGGCTGGGTTAGGTTATATTAAGGCAGGCCTACTATTTGTAGGATAAGGTGTGTTTAGGTTAGGTTAGATTATTGTCCTTCAAGTTATGATAGAGTAAAGTAAGGTACAGTAAGTTATGTTACTTCGATATGGTTGATTTATTTTCTACTGTTGTTATTATTCTAGTGTAGGCTTCTAATGACTTCCATGAATTTGCAAAATGGATCACAATCACTCTTTCCAGCTCCACTGTTCCATCTAATCTTGTATTTTGCTAGGCATAGTTGCATTCATTTTGTCACCAGTACTGGTTCTGGACAGTGTCTTCATTTTAAGTTAGATAGCTTGTAATCTTATCCAGAATTCTCTGTGCCTTCTTTCATGCTATGTATTTCCATTCACAGATATATCCTTACTCAAGCTGCCTGTGTCACACACACTTTTATTAGTTTCAGGCACCACAGTATGTGTAGGTGTGAATTTCAAATTATGTCGGCATATTCATGCCCATAGGTCTCTTATTTTATGTACTTTATTGTGTCCAGTTCTTAGAACATGTATAAAATAATTCATTGCTGTAGAGATTTTTTTTCTTTTTGTGGGGTATTGTATTGGATCTGATACCTTACATGTTGACTTCACTTAACCCTTTCAAGACTGACATTCAATTAAATTATATGTAACAATTTAGTTCCTCTGTTACAGACAACATATTCTTTCGCTGTAATTAAGACCAGTTGGTTAATGCCATATATGGAAATTATCACTGATTATTTAAATATCATGCACAATGCATAAGTACTCTGTGTAGAAAAACGCAGACGTTTTTAATGTTGTGTCATCAGGTGTACACATATTTACCCTTGAGATTTAAAGGGTTAAAAATAAACTTACAAATCTGTACTTGTGTGAAGAAATGTGGCTGTGCCTGGCCAGAGAATTATAAAGCACATAGCTGGGCATAGTCACATATAGGATGCACGCTCAAACTGACACTGCTTGGCCTCATTTTCAGGATATGGCTGCCTGATGATCTTATCCAGTGTTCCAGTGTACCTGATCTTCATCTCGTGGAAACAGAAACCCAAACCAATCCAAAAATCTCTTGGTAAGAACCAGTGCACTGTTTTGTACTCTGTGACTAATATAAATGTTGGTATTTACTTGTAATAATTGATCATTTCCTTCCTATCTCACAAAATTCCAGTCAATGGATGAAATTCCGGCAGGTATATCTTTTGTCCCACGTTATTTCCTCTTTGTCTAAAGGTATATTTCTTCTACTTTGAATCATTTCCTATCCTGTCTGTCTGACAGCTTCCAACTTTGTAATTTTTACATAGAAGTCCAAATGTTGATATGCTTTTGCCACTGGTTTTGCAAATTTGCCAACACATGCTTATGTGCAGAGATTTTGTATCTTTGTGTGACTCAGGTTTTCACAGCACTGTTGACGAAGTTTACAGTCATCTGGGATGTGGTAACATACGGACTGGTAATTGGGTACCTGCCCCCACGATGGAGACATCAAGCTTCTCTGACTAAAACTTTAATAACTAATTACCAATTAACACTTTTTGTCCTTACTGTATATGCTCTTTGACATCTTTTCTATTAGTTCACTTGTGTGAACCATTGATGGCAGAAGATTCATATTTTCTCACACCCTTCTGAATTTTCGTTTCTTTCACATTTTTGCACAAATTAGTTTGCACCTAGTAGAAATGAAGTTTGAAAAACAAGAATGGCAAAAGTAACCCTCCTGACTGTTTTGTATATTAATTCACCCTACCATATGTGTAAGCTGTGTATTCCCATTCCTGATCAGACCTATTTAAACTCTACTTTGAATCCTTTTTGCATTCTTTTACTCCAGTTTTGTCTCAAATTGTATTATTTGTAATTCTGTTTTTTTTTATTCGGTAACAATTGTTTGTAAAATCAGTTTTGTGTTTTTGCGGTTCATAGTAATAATAATTTTGCATCACACAATTGTACACTTATGTTTCTAAATTGATGCTCATTAAAGTATTTCTTATTTATGGTGTGAGTATTGACCCAATTTAATATTATTTAAATGTATAAATTAATTTGAATTGTATTATGATTTTGTATGGATGTTAATCTGCTTACAGGTGCAGTCACACACAGCCTGCAAAAGCTAATGATGGTTGTACGACCCCAAACAAAGGTTTTGTTAATTTTTTTTCAAGCCCAGTTAACCTCATTGTCTCTGACAGTACTGCAGTCTTCAGGCAGTGGTGGTTTGTTTCGCATGTGAACAATGCTGTGTTTTGTGAATGCCCTGTGCCCCTGAATAAGTTTTGTGTATTACTTAATGAGAAACAAACAATAAAAAATGTTATTTCAATCTGTAGATGTTGTATAGTCCAGTATGCACACTGAGTAGAAGCGTGTACACACGGTCGTAAAATCTGGATGTGAAGTTGTCTTTTTTTCCCACTAGACTTTCATGTATACCAAAATATGATGCCTTGTCACTGGGAAGCACTTATTTCTGTAATATACCAATTATTTCTTGGAAACAGAAAACAAAAGCCATGATGGATGATAAGTACCTCTCTACTGCTTCTTCTCACATGCATGTCCACAAAACATTAGCTTTATTTTAGGAATTAACACTGCAGTTTTTACCAACATTATACTTGTCAAATTAATCTGCATGTTGAATTGCTTACAGTTTGTCACTGTTCATGAACAATTTGAAATGTGTGGCTGTAATACTCATCTTTAGCAGACACACGTGTGCCAAATCACATATTAGCATCAACTCCTACCCTACAAAGGCTATATGTGGGTACTCTGAAAGATGGCAATTTGTGAAAGTAAGATGGTTGTTGGAATGATGTGTGTTGCCCCATCATGATGGACAATCTGTGTACCATTGGCAGTTGGATCACCAATAAACCTGCAGTATTTCCAAACATATTACAAATAAACAAACTCAATCCTGTGACTGTTGTCACAAATATGCAGCTCACTCCAGGTTTTTGTTACTTTTTTGTAAGTGCACAGGGTGTTTCATAAAATACAGTATTATTTGAAATACTGGAAGTTAACGGCTCACGGTTTTGTGCATTTTACAATTTATTTAGGACTGAAATGGAAGTGAAATATGTTGTTCTGAAAGAGTTCCTGGTTTGATCCTTGTAACTAGACTAAGTATCTTGACTGGAGGTAGGTAGACCAAAAAGCATTGTCAAGTAACATCAAGTAACATCTGTGGCTAAATTAACCACTGCCAGTGCAGAGTGCAGGCTAGTTTGATGTGTTTGTATTCTGAGGCAATTTTAAATATTTTAGTGATCAGATTTATACGAATAACCTTGTTTATTAGCCTATGAGAACAGAAGAAGATGCAACTACTTGTCAGGTTTTCTACGAAGACATTAAGGAGCTGGTATTTAACATTTAATATTACTTGAAGCCTTATACCTCAGAAGTAGAAGACACTACTTGTCAGGCAGTTGACAATTTTGCCTGTTAGGAGTGGACAGGCCAGTCATCTGTATGGATGTAGTCTTGAAGTGTCACAGCATTCAACTATGTCTGTGTCTGTTTCAAGTGCAGTGCCCACTTTCCTTCATTAAGGATTTCTAGCCTTGTTTTGTGTTCCGTTTGTTTCATAACAGAAAAAGAAACTAGATACTATGTGATACTAGGCTGTATAACGTGGTGGGAGCAGACCACTGTGGGAGACCTAGACTTAGATGGGATGGTAATACTGAAATTCTGCTAAAACAGTAGTGAGACAATGCAGGGACATGTGGTGGTCTTTTATGATTATTGTAATGGGCCTTTGGTATTCAAATACATGGGAATTTCTTGCTCCTCTCTGGGTTTGGATAGAACGTTGGCTGGTCCCTTTTTTGGTTAGTTACCAAAGGCAGAACCTTACCAATGTCACTGCAAGCGTGATGTACCTATATTGCTGTTTTTGAGTCCCTATCACTACTACTGGCTGTCAGGGCTGATGATGCTCCTAGTCAAGTAGTGTGCTATTGATGTATGCACATTTCATTAATGCTGTCATTTTATGTGAATGTGCTGTAATTATGGTGTATTGCTACATGATGATTGATCATATTTGCACAGCAACATGTCTAATAGTAGTCTAATCTTTCAGAAAAGTAAAATGCACTGGGAGCCGGATGTATGAAATTGCACATAGGAACGTGACGGCAGCCACCACTGTTATATTTCAATTGCTTGTGGAGGGAAAGTGCAACAACCAAATTACCATAACATTCAGACTAAAATTCAGTTTTTTTAGTGACAGAGTGACCAGTCACAAACTCAAAACAGGCCGACAAGTGTGAGCGTATTTTGCACTTGCGTGATTCTAAATGATGTTGACTGAAGAATTATCTCAAAATTTATATTTAGCTCTCCATTGAATTTTATTATATAAAATTTTAGTTAATTAATTCCAATGACATGTATGAAACTACAAAGATGTTTTAACATGTATCATGCAATATCATAACAACTACCTAACTGTTGGTAGTGTAAAGCACAGTCTTTAGAAGATGCAGCTTTTGCTATTCATTGCATTGAATGAAGTTAAGGAAAGCTGTAATATAAGTGACAGAAAATAAAGCAGAGGGTTTGGTTCCACACTTTCCCATTTGTCTTGTTAACTTTCTGCACTTCTGCCTTATTACCACACCTTCAGTTTGTACATTGCACTGGAATTGCTTCAGCTTTTCCCTCACTGTCTGCTGTTACATTGCTCAGCTTGCAATAAGCCAAACTTGATCATGAAAGGTACTGCATTTGCGTTATTTGACTTAACTAATTATATTACATTGTACTTTACCAACATAATCTATTTATAAACAAATTGCTTTTTGCAAGTTTTTGTATGACTCAGTGGAAAAGTAGGGCAAAATTTAAATCTTGTAGAAATGACCAACAAGATGCAACTGTGTAGGACAATTTATTATTCCGTTGTTCCTCGACTGCTCAACATGTTTCCAGCGTTATTATCGCTCATCATCAGGAACAATGAAATAATAAATTGTCCTACACGGTTGCATCTTTTTGGACATTTCTATAAGACTTTATCATGATGCACGGATCCATAAATATCAAGTTTATGGCAAAATTTGTTTCACCATTCGCAAATTCACAGTCAGATTCTGTGCTGGTGATTTATAATACTGTGCATATAACAGTAAAGATATCTTCCACTAAGCTGTAGATTTTACCATCAATTTCAAGGCTATTAACATTGCTAAATGGAGCAATGTTTGATCACAGCCATGAAGTTTGAGATAAAGAGAGTTACTTTTCAAAGTGGTGATTGTAGATTTACCTAAACTGTAGAAGGCAAGTGACGTGTTGAATTCGCAGACTGAATGCAGTATGTTTTTGAGACAAGGGCATGATCAAATTTTAGTATTTTGAAATCTGATGTCAGTGTTCATGTATTTTGGAACGTTACAAAAGTGATGTGTTATTTCCCACAGTTTTACTTTAATGCATGAGCCACTCTGTGCTGACATCATGTTTCTGTGTTCTTGCAGTAGCAATGACTCGCTGCCTGCAGAAGGTTCTGATGGTTTTGGGGAAGGAAAAGCCTGCCCAGGTGTGAAGGACATTCCTCAAGATGGACTCAGCATACTAATTCAATGCAAACTGTTTTGTGTGAAGGAGATGACTTTTCATTACTTAAATCTTGACACATATTTAATTATTTTTTTCATAAAATTACTCTCATTGCAATCTTGTTCAGTTGTCATGGACTCAGCATGCAGTTGACTAAACATCAAGTGTCATGAACAGATGCATTCCTTCTTAAACAAGATAGTTGCTTGACAGAAAATAAATAAGTTTTTATTAAGTTTAATATTTATAGGTCTGTGCATTGTAATATATTCCTATAGTACAACCAACAAGATGCACCTGTTATCTCAAATTATTTATTCTTGTAAAACGCCCCATGTTTTGGACGGTCTTTCCGTCCATCATCAGGAGCTCAAAACCGCGTATACAGCAATGGTACATGTCAAACACCTGCTGTATACGCGGTTTTGAGCTCCTGATGATGGACCGAAAGACCGTCCGAAACATGTGGAGCGTTTTACAAGAATAAATAATTTGAGATAACAGGTGCATCTTGTTGGTTGTACTATAGGAAGAAGTTTTTATTATTTGTACATCTTAGTTACTTTTAATAACGTTGTATTTAGTCTGATACTTTTGTGGAAATGTGGCTAATGCCACGTGTGCTGATGATGCCAACTTTGTCTGGTAACTTAATACACATTTGTTCAGAAAGTCTACAAGTTCCAATCTATGCATGTACATGTAACCTAACAATACAGTGTCATTACATAAATAAGTCATGTGATTCAATATGGTCTTTGTTAGATGGAAGAGACTGCTGCCTTCTGGAATGTGATGTGGCATGCTCTGGCTGATAAGAGTGTGTGTCGATGTCTCAAGGAACCTAATGTCTCAATTATCTACCCTGATGATGGAGGCAGAAGGTTTCTTTGAAACATCAGAACATATCTACCAGACTGCATGGTGCCACATCCCTTAGGACAACAATTTTCATACTTACTATCAAGAGAAGCTCAAAATTTGCATATTAAATGGTGTGTCAGTACATATGAACAAAATAATACTTGTCAGTGGTCCCATTCATTGATTCTAAGTGTCCGTGATATTTGATGCAAAGTATTTACTGTTAGGAGCAAGTATGCCTCCAATTTGAGAGACTTCTTGCAAGTAAAACAGTGTGTTCACAAGACAAGAAACATGAGAAATGTTAGTCCTGTGTGTGTACAGCACTGTCCATACTACATCATTTAACCCTTAGGTGACTAATGTCATATATATATGGAGCACCCATTCTTGATGTTTCTAGATCAAACACAACGACGCAGCACAGTCGGTAGGACTCCTCTGGACGAGTGATCAGCTCG
>Ga0268261_10003823_pt1 | contig 11140 bp, 7 predicted proteins | sample TergutNc150P1_FD_190353 | JGI IMG/M metagenome (GOLD analysis project Ga0268261, IMG submission 190353) | Nasutitermes corniger P1 segment gut microbial community from laboratory colony in Florida, USA - Nc150 P1 (SPAdes) (version 2) | ecosystem: Host-associated > Arthropoda: Insects > Digestive...
CAGCGCAACGGGTCCCCACGGCCGTTAATCTCTGTTATCTAGACCTGGAGCCGCTACTTTTTAATTCAAGTAGCTCCTCAATTGATCTCACGAGGCTGAATGGACCCCGTTCCAGACCCACTACTACTCAGAAAATCTGGTAGCGCCGGGAATCGAACCCGGGACCTCTGTATCTGTAGCCAGAAACTCTGACCACTAGACCACAGAGGCGGTCACTACTACTACTACTAATGTAATGAATGTGAAATTTTGATAAATCTTCAAATAGCATGGAAGCTTTTACCCACAAATCTTAGTTGAGTAGGGGCAGATGTAATGAATTTAGATAATATTATTGTAACTTTAGCTTATTGATGTTTTATGTTATGCTGGCTACCGCATGTTAGAGGTGAGGAGGCTCAGCAGTTCAGTACGCTGTATAGAATGACAAGGCAGACAATTCTTGCATACCTTGATTTCTCTTTACAACCCAATGTTGGAAGTTAATCATCTTCACTCTTACAACTTAAGTTTTGGTGTGTACATTGAGACCGGCACATTTAACGAAGAAGAAACTTGTAGAAAATGTGTTTGTAAATTTTCTGTTTGCAATTTTAAAAATGTAAGTCATGCTGAATGTGAGTAGAGTTTTTCATCTTATTTCGTAATCTTCACGTTGAGACTGAGCACTTTGGTTAACAATATTTTGTTAATTGATTAATGCCTAAATTATAAATTTTAGTACTGCATTGGGTTATAGCAAGAATGAAGGCAATTATTTTATTTCATTTTATTTTGACTGAAGTAGTGATATAGCACTTAGTAAACTGACTGTACCACTTTTACAGAACAGTTAAAACTTTGAGTCAGCAGTAGGAACGTGATACCGGCATAAGGACATCCTTTAGTTCCCAGCTAGTAACGTGGCTTAAGAGGATTTTCAATGCAGTATAAAAACTGCCAGTAGATAGTCTGTGGATGTACGAATGGCAGTTTTGTAGGAAGCAGCTGTAAGTGATCTGCTTAAAAATCTAAAACTGAATGTTGGCAGCACTACTGCAGCTGTTGATGTTGATATAACATTAGTGCTAACAGATGAAGATGCTTTACTTGCGCAGCCTCTTTGGGTAGGGACCAAGTTTAGGTTAGAACCCTCACCACAGGTGGCACTACATTAATGTTCTTCTTCTCCTTTTGTATGTGCATGAATTGTGTCTGTCATGTTAAGGAATGGACATGGATTGGTGAATTGTGGGGTAAATATTGGTGAGGGGAATTTATGACCTAAGGTGAAGGCAGTAGCGGAAATACGCAGAACATTGTGTAATGAGCATCGTTATTTGAACTGCTCAGCTTTTGTCATTAAAAAACAAATCAGTGAAGATAAAATGAAAGGTACTGTAGCACCATGTGGGGAATGTGAAATGTATAAATATATTGTTGATGCCTGTAGGGTAGGGACATCCGGAAAATCATGTGCATAGATTGAGGGTGAAAGCATGTTAACCATTATGTACCGTGGGATCTTACAAGGGCAGTGGTGGTATAGCTCCATCTATTGTTAACCTCACAACAGATGGAGGTGAGTGGTGACACTCGTGACCTGCCCACTTTCAGGAATAGGGCCTGTGGTACCAATTGAATAGGAGAATGTGTGGGTGATGTGGCTTGTGTGGATATATTGGAGAAGAGATACATCTCTTGCAGATCCTGCAGTCCATAGCCAATTCACTGTGCTCACTGTGCTGTCCGACATGGATTGGAAGGTGACATGTAAACAAATATTAACAAAATGAGACAGGAGTTTCCAGCATGATGTTGGTAGGATTGGTTGTTATAGGGCTCCTCTGAAAATGGCAATCTCTCTTGACGGTCTGAATAGCATGCAGAATTTCTGACTGGGGGGAGGGCATTACAGTATGGACAAAGGAGGAGTTGTCTGAGGATTCTTGTGTTATTAATTAACCCTTTAAACGCCGAGTTAAATCCCACCTGCCATTTGCTGGCATTATAGGAGCTCACCCTATTCTCCACATTAGCAGGATAAGGGTTAATTTGGTAGTTGTATTGAAATAAATATGCACAAAGTAGCTGTTATCAGTTTGATGCAATGCAAAAAGGTTTTAATGAAGTGTGACTTGTTTCATGAAATGAAAGAGCACAGCCATGATTTTAAGATTGTGGTGGTGTTACAGAACTGCATGGGTTTAATCAAAGATGAACCTGATTCTGGTAGTGAGGCATATGAAACACATTTGGAGGATGGAAGTGAAGAAGGCAATATAACAGATGAGGATGCCGATTTAAAAATTGAGGAGACTGAAATAAAAGTTGAGGAGTCCGAAGATATAAAGGAGGAATATCCAGAAGCGATAACAATTTCATTAATAAAGCCTGAACCTGAGGTAAGTGTTTGGGGTTTGTGCATCAGGCAGCAATGCTTCATGCTTCCAAGACTATTTACAGCCACAAAAAGGGAAATAATGTAAGTACACTTCAACTATCCTTATTTATGTACCAGCGACTGGCTACGGGTTTGACGGTCCGGGGATGGAATCCAGGTGGAGGTGAGATTTTCCGCATCTGTCCAGACCGTCCCTGGGGCACACCCAGCCTCTTGTACAATGGGTACCGGGTCTCTCCCAGGGGTAAATAGCGGTCGGGGCGTGACGCTGACCCCTCACCCCCTTCTAGTGCCATTGGTCATGAAAGAGTAGAGCTATACCTCTACTCCCCATATGGGCCGTACGGCCTGTACAAAGCCTCAGTGCCTGTACAAGAGTGCACTTTACCTTATGTATGTACCTTGCACTTTGTACAGTTTATTATCCAGACCAACCACTGCACAACATGTATATTAACAACACATTTCTGTATCATAACATTACAAGTTTTGTAACTGTTGCAGTTACAAAATAAGTCTACCTGAAAATGATGCAAAGGCATCAAAAGTTGTAGCAGTACTTATGATATAAAAATACATTGTTAATATATATATATATATACATGTTGTTCAGTGGTTGGTCTAAATAATAACCTACATTTAACTATTTCCTGCATAGAGTTACCTTATGGTTTCCATACACCTTTTTATATGTCGATTGTAATCCTGAAGAGAAGAGACTACTTTCAAGACTTAGCCATAAATTGAAGGATTGATATGCGTCTTGAAAGAAGAGTTTTGGGATGCATGGACTGCATTCATATTGCTTTGAGTAGAGACCAAAAATGGGATGTTCTGAACCCACTAATTAAGCCTAGCATGCCATAAATGTGGGTAATTTCTAGCTAGGTGTTTATTTATAGCAGAAAGCCATGACACCATGGAAATTAATTTGGACCTTATGTCTATGCTGGCAGAATGTCAGCAAAACTTTCACTTACCTGAGCATATGAAGGAAGGGTCTCATATATACACATACTTTTCATATCCTGTAACAAGTTGTTTCTTTATACCACAAATGGCCAACAATCCATTCTCATATGCTGCCATAATGACACTCTGAAATGTAGCACTTCCAGGCTCTATAATTATTTCAAGTGTCTCTGGAATTGTTAATGTTATGTGCCTTGTTGTGCCAGCAGCTGTTTGTTTATGTATTTTTGGTTCTTTGGGAGCCATTATAATAAGCTCAGTGTGCTCAGTGAAGTCCAGATTACAAAATGTGAAATCTCAGTATCAGTATGTATACTGGAAGGTACTGACAGCAGAGCTTCTGGATTTAGGGGCTATTTCCCCTAACTGCTGAAGTGTCAGGATTTCTGGAGTATCAAATCCATGTTGAAGGAATTGTACTGTGTTTCTGAAGCTCCCTTAGTTGTATTAAAATTTGAATTGTGATTTGTTAGAATGGACCCAGTTTTCCACAGAAAGCAGAAGTTCTGTTTGTGCTAGAGAGTGATGCTGCATGTACCAGTTTAAGTGGCCACTCTGCAAGAAAAAGTGCAGTGTTGGTTTTAGTCTGACGCTACAGACCCACACGTGATAACAAGATTTGTGAAGGTACTGACTGCTGCATTAAGCAGTGGTGTAACTAGCCTATAGGTGCTGATTGCCTCTGCAAGCAGTGTGGGCTGGGGGAGGAATGAAGCAGTGACATTGCTGTATCTCATACCTTATCCAAGTGCCCATATGTACAGTATGCAAACACAAGGTTCAGCAACTTTTCTGATCAGTGCCACTAAACAGAATCTCCATTGATCTAGCAGATATCTCTCTGATTTCTTTACTATTCCTCAGGTGTCTGAGCACTTTGTCAGACTGTCATATAATTAACATACGTGTTGACCACCATTATATGAAATTACGAATAATTGGACCCATGGCATATCATCCATGTACTGGGTTACATTACTCCTAACTTCTTAACTATCTCTCTGATGATTATGGCAGTTTCAGCAATATTTCAGGCATGGATTTTGTTGGAAGTGTGTGTAGCTAAATTCTTATTTGTCTAAGTGTTAAAATCATTCTTGCTATGAGAAGTACAAATTCTGGGTGCATGCTAGTGTCTGGCTGACTGCCTGTTACGTTGCGTTCCTATAATGGTTTCAATAATATAAAGTGTTGAAATGGGCGTGTAGAAAAACTGTAATTGAACGACACACAAAAGCATCTTTTTTATCGTGATTGTGATTTAATGTATGAAAACATAAGCATAATGAATAAATATTCAGAGCTGTATTGGGTATCTGTCAGGAGTTTGGTCTGTAGAGCACAGACAGCTGAATGCGAGTTCTATTTACTAGATAATGCACTTCTCTACAAGATATCGTATACTCCATCATTATTACAGATAATACATTTACTAATACCATCAAATACCTGATACCATAGATGAAATACACAGTTTATCTCTCATATCAGAAGACACACCATATCGGCTCACCTTCTCAACAGTTACAATTCCCCGCACCAGTTGTCTACTAAAACTAGCCTATCTAACTGAGAGCACTGGCTTTTGTTGAAGGTTTTATTGTTGCTTTTTTAAATTATATGACTTCATTGTTTAGTTTTATACAATTTTTATACTGTAAATGCTTGATTGTGTGTAACAATTGTGTACCTTTATATGTAAGCCTGAGATATCTTCTGCTGTACATTTTTAACTGTATGTAAACTGCAGATATGTGATTTACAGTTATACTGCTCACATAAACAGCCTGTTGTTGGCTACTGTGTAGCTGGTACATGTAGCTGCCATTTGTAATTGTTACAGTGAAGTTGTGCGTTGACTACGTTTCTTCTCTTATTGTGTATTCTAGGTTTACAGTGGGGACATCGCACCATACAAAACGTGACCTAGATGATACGTTGTTTGGAGTTTTGTGAGGGGGGGAACTGGAAGTGTATTGGAGTGGGGTTAACCAATAAAGATTGGAGGGTGAAGAAATTGAGAGTAAATGAATTTGTAGAAATGCACACTGCAGCTTTATAATGTTTTGCTATCCTTCCTGCTTTCACAAAACTTGCTATTGAAGTATAAAAATGTGTCTGTTTACATAGGATTTTTATAGTTGTGGGTGTGACACTTGGTCTATGACACTGAGGAAAGACTGTGACTGGGTTTGGGAACAAAGCTGATCAGTTCGTAGAATTTTATGGTTGAAAGTAATAGGATATTGGAGAAAAGTACGTAACGTATACCTTCATAAATTGTACCTGCCACCAGATGTTATTAGAATAATGGAAGAAAGAAAGGAAGGTGATTGTCTGTGTCATGTAAAATGCATGAGACATACGTACAGGGTTATCAAAAATCCGTATTTATGATGAACAATCAACTGCGCTTTTAGGGACCTATGTGTATATACCAAGCTACAGACGTGATGACATAACCATTGCTGTCAGAGATCACTAAATTCACTCTCTCACACTTCACTACACAGTCACTACAGTAACACTGTTAACATTTCTACTGTGGTTATCTTAGGGTTTTGGTTGTGCCAGTTTAATACAGGCAGCTTAGTTTGTGGGTTGTGTTTGTTATTAACAATGAAGTTTTTTGCTTGGTTGTTGCAATTTAATATATGTGATTTAGGTTAGAGTTGGTGATGTTTGTGGTTTGAGTTTCTTTGGGTGTCTTTGTGCAATTTTAAGATCGGTAGGTTAGGTCATTTGTTGTGTTATTTGTTAGTGTAAGACGGGGAATTGAATGAATAGCCAAGCAACTGATGGCTTCTCGGGAAGGACTTTTCTCCGTTATATTGGATGTTATATATTGTAATGCTTTGACAGTTACAGTGTTGATAATGTACATAGAAGCTTTGATGAAAATTGTACCATTCCTTCTCATGACAGGTCACATTAATGTTATGTTGGTTTTACAGAGCTGCACAGATTCTCTGCACATTCTGCCAGGTTCGTCAAGTGAGACGTTTCCAACATCATCTGATGGTACATGTGATGTCAGCAATACAGCAGTTCAGCAGGACGTAGTTGTTGTAGAAGAGTGTTCCATAGCTGTAAATGAAGAGGCGCCTACAGGCATCAAACAAGAGGAGATTCCTGAAGATATATCTTTTCCCGACATAAAGCTCAAACCTAATGGGGTGAGTTATGTTTGTGTGTATGTATGTTATTAGACACATTTCACCAATGTCTGGAAAAGTAAGTTTTTTTTGACATCAGTATTTCTGGATAATTCAAACAGCTCTACCGTTGGGAATGAAAATGTTTCACTGTGATTGTTTTTTTTTTGTTGGGGGAGGAGGGGGTGTGTGATGGTCTGTACTAGATGGGTTGGTCTGTGTGTAACTGCAGAGAAGACGAAAATATATCCTCATCTCCGTGTCGTTAAAAATCCTTATCCGCAAAATGTTTCCTAAAGACCAGAATAATTTAAGTGCTTATGCAGTATATTTTTTAATCTGTCCCCCTGTGACTCGAGAGGTGCCAGAGTATTAAGTTTTCCATTTATCAAACAGCACCTCTACTGACCTAATTTCTTACAGGTAATTTTTTACTTGTGTTTTTTTATACTGTAGTTGGTCAACAATGTATTGTTGTGTGCTGCCATATAATTGGGAGGGGAGTGCGTAATGTGTTCTGTTGCACACTGTAATACACCTTTAGTTCTTTAAAGTTTGGGGAATATCTGAGTAGCTGAGCAACCACTGACATATCACTTAATACTGTTTGGTAGATGTCTTTAGTTCTATCATTACTAAGTTCCTGTTCTGTGATAGCATGCATTGTTTCTATGCAGCATTTGCACAAGTGCCTGGAATAGTTTGGAGTTGTCCTCCATAGTTGCAAGTATTCCATTGGTGTCAAGTTGTGCTTTTTGTTTCACATTGTCACTTCAATACACAAATTAGGATGATACTTATATCTGTGACATTCCATTTTGCTTCATATATCTCTTACAGTACACTGTCAAAAGCAAACAGCTTTGTGATGCATGTAACAGCTGTGTTGTTATTTTGTTACTGTAAATAGTGCGTCATGGCACTTCCTCAGTTTGACTCTTTCAAACAGTTGAGTGTTTCACATGAATGTTATCATTCTGATGATTATATTCCTGAACAGTTTATACTTTTCCGTCCATCTGTTGGATGTGCAGTCGTGACTTCATGACTTCAATTTCATATTCTCCATTAAATCATGTGGGAGTGTGAACTGGTTTTGTTTGGCTCACGATGGGATCTCTGAACATGGTGTGGACTTCAGTCATTATATTCTGCAAAAGAAGATTTGTCTGTTTTGGATTTTCTTTTATATTAGTGATTCTGTAAGTTGCAATGCAGTAAATCTGGACACAGCAGCTATTATCAGTTTTTACACTACATGAAATGGTTCTAATAGTGTTCAGTTTCATGTACTGAGTGAGCACAACTGTCATTACTGTGGTGTTTTTACAGAACTGCGTTGATTCGCGGAGTGGTGAGCTTGGTTTGCGTGCAGCATTTTCTGAGGTTGGAAATGAGGTGATCCATGTGCAAGTGAAAGGGATCAGTGATGTAACAGAGGAAGGGAATCAAGAGCCAATGACATCTTCATTAATAAGGACTGATCCTGGGATAGGTGTTATGTCTGTTGAGTTTCTAGCATGCTTCATAGGTATCCAGAATTGCCTGTCTGTCTCTCTATAAGTCTGTCCCTGCAAAACAGTAGTTTTTGTTTTGTCAAGTCATGATGTCATTGTGATAAGGTTTTACTTTGTGGTTGAGATAATGAAAAATCATGACTGTGGTCAAATAAATAAATCCTGAAAATCATGTGCTTAGATACAAGGGTAAATTTTTTTACCCATGATGGGATGTTCTGAACCCACTAATTAAGCCTAGCATGCCAAAATGTGGGTAATTTCTAGCTAGGTGGTTCCTTATAGCAGAAAGCCATGATACCATGCAAATTAATTTGGAGTTTATGTCTCTGTTGGCAGAATGTCAGCAAAACTTTCACTTACCTGAACACATGAAGGAATGTTCTCCTGCTTACACATACTTTTCATATCCTGTAGCAAATTGTGACAAACTTTGAACCCCATATTTCACGTTTTCTAGAATACCATTCCACATTGTACTACGTAAAGTCTCCAAAGCACATCAAATCTGTATCTCAATATTGTGTAAATATGAAAATAATACACAGCAGTGGGTAAGGTGGCAGTAATAGTCCAGGGATTTACAAATCCCAGGCTCCAAGTACTGCAGGCAATGTCTAAATTTTATGGGACCTGGGTTTGGAACTTCCCATATGTCATCGTTCTGACACCTATGCTTTTGTGATTGCTGCAAGATATTGTGAATTTTCATGCACCCCAGCAACAGTACTACCATTCAGAGCTGTCAGTTGAAACATTCAGTGTTTTGTGGGGTGTGCTTATGCAATGCTTTGCTTAAAATGTGTAGTTCTTCAAAACCAATAATTATTTAGTTAATTCACATATTGCATGCAGAATACTTGTTCTTTCTTTTAGGAAACATCCTAATGTGTAACCTTTACGTTTTTTACAGGCTACTGGGAATGAGCAGCTTCATGCACAAACTACTGAGCATCGATATTCATGTAACGTGTGTAGTAAGACGTTCAACATAAAGAGTGACCTTATAAGACATAAACGTTTACATAGTGGTGAGTGCCCATATTGCTGTGATGTGTGCTGTAAGGCGTTCACTCAAAAGAGTCACCTTTATTCACACAAACGTTTACATAGTGGACAGCGCCCATATTGCTGCGATGTGTGCAGGAGAGCGTTCACTAGAAAGAGTAGCCTTATATCAAACAAACGTTTACATAGTGGTGAGCGCCCGTATTGCTGTGATGTGTGCAGTAAGACATTCAGTCGGAAGAGTACCCTTATATCACACATATGTTTACATAGTGGTTAGCACCCATATTGCTCTGATGTGTGCAGGAAGGCGTTCACTAGAAAGAGTAGCTTTATGTCACACAAACGTTTACATGGTGTTGAGCGCCCATATTGCTGTGATGTGTGCAGGAATACATTCAACATAAAGAGGGGCCTTATAAGACAGAAACGTTTACATAGTGATGAGCACCTATATTGCTGTGATGTGTGCAGTAATGTGATCACTTAAAAGAGTAGCCTTATATCACACAAACGTTTACATAGTGGTGAGTGCCCATATTGCTGTGATGTGTGCAGAAAGGCGTTCAATAGGAAGAGTAGCCTTATATCTCACAAATGTTTACATAGTTGTGAGCGCCGATATTGCTGTGCTGTGTGCAGTAAGACGTTCAGTCGAAAGAGTCACCTTATGTCACATAATTTTACGTAGTGGTGAGCGCCTATAGTGCTGTAATGTGTGCTGTAAGGCATTCATTCAAAAGAGTGACATGATAAAACACCAAAACATACATAGTGCAGAGCGCTTATATTGCTGTGATGTGTGCAGTAAGACGTTCACTTTAAAAATAAGCTTTTCAACACATCATATTATACACAGTAGTGAGCTCCCATGTTCCTGAGGTGTGTGTAATATGTCATTCATTTTACAGACTCACATGATAACACAGCACATGTGTGCTGGCCAGTGCACATATTGCTGTGATGTTTGTAGTAAGGCATTTAGTCAGCAGATTAGTCATATAGCACATCAGTGCTTACATAATGGTGAGCATCTCTAGTACTGTGATGTGTGTAATAAGACTTGCTGTAAAGAGTCATATGGTAAGACTTCAATGCATACATAGTGATGAGTGTACAGTTCCTGTGGTGTGTGCACAACAGCATTCAGTGATGAGAGGAACCTTTTGAACCTTCCATCCATGATTTTTTTTGACATTGTATATGATGATGATGCTGCTGCATTTAATCTGTAGAAACTGTCGATTAACTCCGTTTTCAATTTGTGCATTGATGTATCACAATTCTGTTAAATTGCACTTGTGCAAGGATGTGTGTTAAAATTAAATTCTTGCAGAGGTTATAAAAACAACAAACTAATTACCCTGTTATTTCCCAATATCAACACTTAATTGAAATGAATTGTTTTTGGAAAAAGTATTGTCTGTTTTGCCCAGGAAAGGATGGAGAGAAGAAGTAGAAAGAGATGTTCAAGTGATGGGAGTGAGAAGATGGAGAGAGTTGGTGATAGATAGGGAAAAATTGAGGGGCTTTGTTCGACAGGCCAAAGCCCACAATGGGCTGTAGCACCAATGGAAGAAGAAGATTGTCTGTTTTGAGGCAAGGATTCAGTTTACATTTTTCCACACGAAATGATGTGTATACTCCATATTGTGGTCTGGCTGTTTGCATGTTTTCCTCTTGTCGTTCCATAAAGGCCAGATGACCATCTGTGTGAGTTCGAACATACCTTGTGGTAAGGGAAGAGACTGAATGTCTTTGTTGCTTCTTCAGTTGTGTCAGAACACCATGGTCTGCCTGTGTGCAGACTGAAGTGCTAACTGGCACAGGCTTTGGCAAAATCAATTCTGAGAGCCTGCAGATTCATTGCACTTGCTCCTGTCTTGGCAGACACTTGACGGTACAGCACCCAGACATTGATCACAGTTATGTCAACCAAGTGATAGAAAATTCTAAATTACCATTTTTTGGATCTCATCTTAGTGAGAAATCTCCCTGTATTGCTGTTGAGCAAGTCAACATTCTGGATGTGGCTGCTATACACAGACACAACTGCTGGTCATGATATTTCTACATGATTCTTTTTCTTCCTATTATATCGCCAC
>Ga0268261_10003824_pt1 | contig 11139 bp, 7 predicted proteins | sample TergutNc150P1_FD_190353 | JGI IMG/M metagenome (GOLD analysis project Ga0268261, IMG submission 190353) | Nasutitermes corniger P1 segment gut microbial community from laboratory colony in Florida, USA - Nc150 P1 (SPAdes) (version 2) | ecosystem: Host-associated > Arthropoda: Insects > Digestive...
CCCCCAACCCAAGGATGAGACGGGAAGAAATACATATCTTACTCTTAGAAATTATGGGTTTCAGCTTATAGGGGTATAATGCACTTACAACTTTTCCAACACCTACACCCCATACAAAATCCTACTTAACCTTAACAGTCGCCATATCCCCCTTTGCATGCTACGACCTTGTATGCAGTGACAGGCCGTCAGGCACTACTTTAACAATCAACATGCTGATATTATCACAATACATTAAAAGCCAAAGAGGATTTCTTATAAAAACCATACAATAATAAAATGACGCAATTCAAGAAAAAAGGAGATACAAGTAAAAACGTCCGAGACCTTTATACCGCCACTTCAACTATATATATATATATATATATATATATATATATATATATATATATATATATATATATATATGTAATGTCATCAAATCTATATTATACAGGTAGCCCTTTATCTTACAATTTAATATTTTAATTTCATCATACATACTTCCAAGACCTGCAATAATTTTATAACCGTCAGCTACTGTACGACCAGACAATTGCGCTCTTATGTATTACGCAACCGTATTTCGGGGCGAAAGCCTGAAAATCACGCGTAGTACGTACACCACTAGAAGACCAGATTTCACCATTTCATATCCTAATAAACATCGTGAGCTTGTGGGATCCCACAGAGTGAAACCATACGGTACTGTATTTTACTTTATTTTAAAATATTGTGTTGATGGCCCGATGATGGTCGTACACGACCGAAACGAGGGGCTGTCTGTAAATAAGTCTTTCTGTTCCAAACGATTTGTTTTTCAATTTTCGGTGAACCCTGCGCCTATTATTCGTGTACATTAACTACATAAATAAAGTACGCTTAAACATTCGCATTTTCGTACGACAAATTCTAGTAAGATCATTCACTAGCTTCCTTCATCGATGACAGTCTTTCGGACATTAAATGAAAGGAGTAAATTGTCACTTACGGCCTCGATTCAGAACAAACTGGTTTGTTACGAAGCTGTTTCTTGAAAAAACACAGTCACGTTCCACACACTACGAAATTAGCAAAGGTATTCCAAAGTTCCACACACTTTTCTTTAACATCAATAATGTCACTCTAAATACGTTACTCAACTTGGCACAAATGTCCCACACACCACACAACACACATCAGGTGTACCACTCTGATCTGGACTAACATAGCTGATCTGTGATCTGCGCACAAGTAGTAATCTGTGATCGGGACTACCATACGCATTCCCCATGGATCCACTAGCACAGTCACAATGATCTTTCATGGATCCAAATGATTAACTGATCTGCCCATACGAATCAGAGCCTGCCCGGAAGATTTAAAATCGCTATACCACTTAGCTTTTCGTGTTCAAACCAAACAGCAAATAGTATTGTTCGATCAGTCAGTTTCGGCGGTTCTAAGCACCTCGTTGTCCGATCCTCCAGGGGAGATGACTGATTCGGATCACCATCTAGTAATCGCAAAAGTTAAAAAGAGACTGTCGGTAAGTAAAGAAGATGCACAGAAATTTCACGTGGACAGGTTAAATTGCAAGAAGTTAAGTAAGATGAAAAACAGGAAAAAGTATGAGATTAAAATCTGAAATAGTTCTGAGCTTTGGAAAATTAAAGTATAGCGAGAAGTTAAACACTTCTTGGGAAAACAGTAAAGAGAATATCAAAATCTCAGACAATGAGGACAGAAGGAAGCCGATTAAACCAAAGTTCATTAAGAATTACATAACCACAACACTACACTACAAATCACCCGCCTCGTAGAAAGAGTGTCTACGAACTTTGGGGACAAGAGGCTAACAGGTGCGGTGATGCTGTATGGGTCGACGGTCTCCTCTACAAACTAACAGTCCTTAATTTTTCTTCGTGCCTTGTGAAACCATATCTTTCTACCTGAATAGTCGGACGTTCGAAGCATCCTTCCCAACAGACACATCCACTTTTCGTTGCATGTGGGCGGGCGTAGCTCAGGGTGGAAATATTTCTTTCCATCCTATTCAGTCTGTCAACGACATGCTTTCGCCTTCCCGCCACGCGGGTGACACGACCGTCATAGCCGTGTCCCGTCAGGCAATGCTGCTCGTTAAATACTTGGAGACATGTTTCAGTGACTTAGAGCAGTGGCTGAGAGAATGGAGTTTAGCCATTAATGTCAAGAAGAGCTTCGCGGTGCTCTTCGCTAAGGCCGGTAGACGCATAGCGAAACCCCGACTCTTCGGGGAGCCAATCCAATGGGTCGATACCGCCCATTATCCAGGGGTGACCATTGATACACGGCTCACCTGGTCGACCCACAACGATCAGGTGAGAAAGAAAGCGGCACAGGGACTGGGACCTCTCCTAAACAGGAGAAGCGGTCTCTCCATCAGGAACAGTGTTCTGTTAAACAAGCAGCTCGTCCGTCCTATGATGACTATGCGTGCCCCATCTGGAGGCCCGCCGTTCAATCCTATATCAGAAAACCACTGGTGCTTCAGTCTAGGTGTCTTCACATTGCTACCAGTGCACCTTGGTACATAGGTAACAAGCAAATTCACAACCACATTTACCGACCACATCAGATCTCAGAGGATTCGACTCAAAGTTAGCCGATGTGGTGAACCCCTTAGCTATGCAGCTCGACAGATGTCTAGGCTGACCGAGCGTTGACCCGGGTCCCCTAAAGCAAGGAAATCGGGATTGACAACTTGTCATAGCTACCCCAAAAGGCAGCCATGTCGACACATTGAATCATGCCCACTGGCACTTTTCGACTACCCTGAATGAGGTTTTTTCCGTGCTTCTTCCCTCAGTTGTAAGGCAAATGCCAGGGTATAACACGCAAAGATGGGGCATGGCCCGCACTCTTCCCAGTCATGGCGGCTTCACCTGAATGCCTCATCTTCACCGCGAGTCTCCCTTAGATATGGCCAATCTGTGTTCGAATCCCAGACAGCCCTCCAACCAAAGTTCACCCCTCATAAAGGCCTACTGCCTCCAGAGCAATGGCCTTCAGTATGTCCACATCAAGGTCTTCAACCGCGACAGGACATTCGGTAGTGTCAGTGAATCTCATTTATAGTTTATGGTGTCCGTTACTGAGCCCAGCAATGCAGTTCACATAGAAATGAGTAAACAGACCAAGGGACCTCGACTTCCGCTTTGGTGTAAGTCTCCGCCCTGAGTTCTTTGGCTAGTTGGTTGGTCCGGATCGCAGCACAGTGTAGAAGGGCCGTTTCTGAGTTGCAGTGCTGCTCTGACTGCTAGAGCTGGTGTGAGGAGCACCACTTGTGTCCAGGCAGGTGAGAGGGCCGATTCTAACTACAACAGAACGTTCCCACACCATAAACATGCTGGTTCTGATGTGACTTTTAGATTATGGCAACTATGCTGTGTATATTATTTACATCATGTGGCACATATGAAGGCCAAGGCGAGAGGTGAACTCGGCATGCTGACACTACTGACAATTTTTTAATTCTGTACCAAATGCAGGTTCTAAGTGTGCCATCCTTTCCTTAAAAAAATTAAATTTCATGTGACATTTCACAACTTAGAAGAGCTACTCACAGACTGACAGACAAGAAAATACATACAAAATTGGATGATCATGTACCAAATAATGTAAAATGACAAATATTTAAAACAAATATTATGCTATAATCCCAAATGAAGAAAGGATTTAGAAGAGATGGATGATTAATTCAAAAACCAATAACTAATCTTTTGTCATAAAATGATGACAATGTACAACATCCTGTAAAATATGTATGGCTCTTCAGCTCTTAAAACTGTATTTTCATATGCCACAATTCTTATCTGATCATCTACATGCACTAATGCATGAACGTTAAACTGTGGTGAAAGACATTACGTGCATTGTCCTTGCTATGGATATGGTTGCTTTCCCTGTCAGTATCACAGCACTTACAAGCTCATACTTTAAGGAGTATCACTAAACCTAGAAACTAAAGAACACTAATATCATCTGGGGAGAAAAGGGCTTGGAATGAGACCGAACACATTCCACACACGCTAAAACAATACTTGCTTCAACCTCTCATGTGGGTATTTTACTGAACTCCTTCTGCAGGTGGGGTAGCATTTTAAGTATGAAACATAGCTCTTTTGACCAACCATTTTTCTGACAACCAACAAATAAAAACACAAGGAAACTATATATTGACAGTCAACTACTGCCACATGCTAGCTTAATTATACAGAAATGTTACCTCCCTGTTATTTGCAAATGACAAGCGAAAAAATGCCAAGAATTACTGAATACTGTTATGGATAAGGCATATTACTGCCCATCATGGATGCCCACATTGTCACAAATCTTGCCCAGGATTCTCAGACAATAGCTTAATGTCCATGGCTACTGCAAACAGGTAGAGTAAATGTCATTATATTAGGTCAATCTGTTACACAGCAAACAGGAAACTGACAGCAATGCTAAATTTTTTTATATATACAGAAATATTAAAAAGTATCTATGACATACAGCATGCTGATTAAAATCCTGAATTATGAAAATGTATTCTGGTCTTCTATTACTTACATATAAATACAACTTTTATTATAATTTATACACGACTTAATTGTTCATATCAGACATACTGAATAGCCCCTTCTCATTACACGGTAAACATTATAATTGTTTTTGTGTGTTCTCACAACTATGACTGTCAAGAATACAGTCTTCTAGGGTGTGATGTCACATAATTTGGTATAGATTAACTGCAAATTTAAGAGGAACCTGCTGCCCCAATCTTCAGGGTACGCTAATAACTCTCTGTTGCCCTTCTACACTGAAGATGAGGATATTTCTGCAATACCCTACATCTAACCTTTTAATTTGACCAGTGTCATTACTTTGTATGGACCTGCCACGTAACAATAATCATTTTTATTCAATTACACTTCTCTCATATTTAGACGAAAAGTTATTTGGTAGATACTGGTCAGCACCCAGTGTCAAAACTTAGCAATTAATTTGTTTCATCTGGAAAATTTGGAAGAAAATATGCATCTTCTCCTTTATTTCCTCTCCAAATAACAGTTCAGAAGATGAAAAATTGTACAACAATGTCCAGAGAAATGTACTGGCATTTTAACTCATGCAATGTGGCCACCGTCATCTTGTACACAAGAATCTTGGAAATGGATACCAACAGTGGGGAGGAACATCTTCAGGGCCAAAGTGAAAATGTGGCTTCGCAGTTCTGTCAAACACTGGCTTCAACCTTCCAACTGCTTTGTATCACAACCCAGAAGATCAAATTTTGTGTCAGTTTTCTTCACAAGTCGCAGCAGTATAATATATCCACATGCAATCTTTCAAATTTGAGGAAGTACAGCTTCCAAATTGGGTCACAACATAACACAGTTTTTTGCATATGGTTCAACAACTTAGTGTGCTTATTATTTGTTAATTTATTTATTATTTTCATTAAAGCAAAACTGAAAATGTTGACTCCCAGGAAAAGGTTGTGTGTTGCATGCTTCATTCAGACTGGAACACAACTTCAGACAGAATGTAATTTTTGTGCGTAATACCAAAGGACACCATCAAGTAGACCATCACTGCATTGATCGGCATAAGAATTTAATGGAAATCGAGAGTGTCCCTCAGCAGACAGGATTCAGGGTGTAAGCACAACATGAGGCTTTTCAAAGCACCAGGTCCCAACACTGCAACAACTTATTCTCCCTGAGACACAGAAGGTATCCTCGACAGTAAATACCACACATTTTAAAAGTCCATTGTCTTCATCAAATCCTTCCAAAATGTTGGAGGCAAAAGCAGAATGCAGCAGGTGATTATTGGGCCCGAGAGCCCACACAATTTGAATTCTGAATGCATGCAATCTCAAGCATGTATGTATCATCTTAGGAATCAATGAGCAATTCACAGATGCACTTACAAATATATTTCTATAAACTAAACACAAATGATTCTCAGATCTGTTCCACATCCCATCATCTGTGCTCATATGCCTGGATACTGCCTGCTGAAGGACACTTCCAGTCTCCACAAACTACTTACACCACCCATGCATCAATGGTCTGCTTGGTGGTGTCCTTGGTATTTCATTCAAAAATTACATTGCATCTGAAGGTCTGATCTGGTGTCAATGAATCACACAATACACTGAGCATGCTCCTGAGGTATCAACTTTTCCAGTTGTGCTGTAGCAAAAATAATACATAATCATAAATAAAATGAAATACATCAATAAAATATAAGAATAATACTTTCTGTGTTTCCTGCCACATACAAAAAACTAAGTTATGTTATGTGAACCCCATTCAGAAGCTGTAATTTAAAGGTACAAAGGTTTAATGTGGACACCCGGTATTATGGATAACATGTTCAGAATAAAAACACTGGTAACTCTCCTGTTTCCAACATTACTTTATGTCTCACACACACTGCAAATATCTCTGACATTCAAAATGTTACAGCCCCACATAACACAAAATAGCGACAGACACAAATGCGAAAGTCATAACAAAACAAATCACTGACATATACTGGACTGAATGACTGGCAGACTAGTATAAGCACAAATGTGGGTCAGAATTACTTAGTTTGTACATATCTTGATGTACAATGTGAAACTTATGTTATACTATCCTGAAGGGACTGTTTACATTAAATGTAAACTCAAAGAAAAAGTAAAATCAAAGAAATTAATGTTCCTGTAACTATTGAAATGAATAAAATACACTAAATTAGTACTGTGTTATATTAAAACACAATCTAATTCAGAGTACTGCATTAAAAGAGTAATCTCCTTCTTTTCTTCTATGTGTCCATGAACCTTCATGGGCCCAAAAGGAAACCTTGAGTCCTGTTAAATGTTCATGGATCAAGCTGATAGTGCTGCCAATGCAAATGCAGGCATGAGCATTTAAAAATGAAAATAACTCTGGCTGTCAGCTGCTATACTGGGATTGAAACGCCACACAGTAAAGGTTATGTTGCTACTTCTTCATTCTCTGTTGAACCCTATACACCTTGTTCTCACTACTGCTGAGGGCAGCCACTGTTTTACTACTGACATCAAATTTCACAAGATTTTCCTAATTGGATATGCTCCCCAGTGCTGACAGAAATGTTGTTGGATTTTTATTTTCTCTACCATTCTCCTCCTCCACCTCCAAACACAACGCCAGTAAACGTTTCATCCATCATTTATTCCAAGGTCTGTACCTCACTCATACATCAGTATCACAAGATACATACTCTCGACATGATTAACATGTTTCCATATTAGCATCAACTTGGAAAAGAATGTCGAGTTTTACCTGAACAGAGAATGCTTTCCCCTTCTACGTTCACTCACTGTGATGAAAAATAAACATACCAGGAATTCAAAAAAAAAAATTTTCTGCTTATTGAATCTGCAGTAGAGTCACAAAGCTACACTACCACAAGGACTTAATACAAGCATGTATCCTGCAGTCACTGAGAATGAATCATAACCAGAACACAAAACTTTCTGGCAGTTAAATCGGCAAAAAAAATTAGGAAGCAACACTAATGATGAGATTTAATAAGCAAGTGGAATTTGTGATCACTTCTAACTTGCATCAAAAGTCATTCATCATTACAAATGCTTAGCATCAGTAACAGACATGACTCTGCACTACTGGTGTCACCCTAGAGATGCAAAACAGTAAGCATGTGGAAGGAAAATAGAGACTGAAAACTACCTAACTGAAAATCAATTTTTTTTTTTTTTAAATTGCCAACTGGAAGTTCTTGAAACTACAGCAACAGACCAATGTATGCTCGGGTTCAATATAATCAAGGAATATGGCGGAAAGCAAAAACACCTATTCCAAGAAAATATAACATTGTTCTTATGGTAGATTTGGTGGGAACAATAAAACATGCAATGATGTGAAGGAAATGTGGATTCAATGACCACAAAAACCAGGTTTCCTTGTATCACATTACAATAAATCAACTTCTAGGACATAAGACAGAATCATCTAAGTCTGTGAGAACCTCTGCAGGGACTTTCAAATTCATATCATACTGTCCATCTCTTGATGTTTTTTCAGGGCCTCGTAGAGCATGCTGTCTGATGAAGTTTGTTACTATGCCAGGTTGAACAGTTGACATAGTTAATCGACATCCCCAAGTCACCAGGGCTAAAGGCTGAAAAAAAAGTAGAACAGGTTTATCTTGCATAAATATTCATGATTTTCACAAAGAGTCCACTCCATGGAAGAGGGAGGAAGCAATATTTGAAATAAGAAACAAAGAATGTAAAATCAGGCTGGAAACATATAAAACTGCCAATGTCATTTCAGTGCAAGTAAACAAAGTGAAATACAAATTTTGTTATGCTTGAAACAAAATGAAAATATGATTAGTTTCAAAAGAAATAAAGTTTCTTAAGGTGACAAAACTGTCCAAACGTGGTCTTTTAATGTGTAATGGTGTGTAACTGGTCAGAAGATAGCAACATTCAAGAACCTGTTTGTCACCTTCATCTTTTGGGTAGAAGACTTTTCCTTGCCTTATGTCTGTCCACCTCTCCAAATGCAACAACTGCAGAATGGTTGGAATAATTTTAATGAAATTTAATACTGGGGAATTTAACTTCCAAGAAACTGAGTCAACACATTTAAATGGAAGACCTCATGGAAGAGAAAGTTTGCACTGTTTTGTTTTAACCTTCAAAACTATTTTCCAGAACTTAAAGGTGCATAAAGTCATCCACAAGGAAAGAAAATGTACAATTAATAATGTCTGTAACATTCTAGGTCTATCATATGGTGCATGCCAGCACTTTTTAACTGAAGATTTAAACATAACGGGAAAACTTGTGTCCTGTCTGCCAAAAGACAATATAAAAAAAAAACAACTTCCTGCAAAATCAAGCCAAAAAGAACAAATATACTTAAGGCATTACTGTTCCCAAAGATGAAAATCCTGACACAGGGATGAAAATTTAAGAACAATGCAGAGATTCAACCTAAATCACAGGTGGTGCTAAACACCACCATTAAATTGGAGTTCCTAAGATGCTTGCAGCAGTGGGAGACACACTATGCCCAGTACACAAATCCCAATTCTGAAGGGGACAATATAGACCTGTAACTACAGTAAGGCTAGAATTGTCATATTACCCCAGTCCAGAAACCTCTGGCACACCCCTTGTACCTTACCCTTTCTTCGTCAAGTAGTGCAAGCGGAGTGATCACGTGCCTACGAAGACAATTTACAACCAAATATCTCAGACGATTCACTTCTAGTTGGTTGGCACAAGGATGATATAACATCACAACAGCTCCATGCTGGAATCACAAGAAAATAGCAAATTTTTGTTTCAATTTCTTTTGTTCACATGTAAAGCTAAAAGCAAAGTTATCCCCGTGAGAGTTAAATATCACACCGTGAAGACATGAAGGACAGAGATACAGCTCTGCTTATTATTAGTCTTGCTACCAGATGGGGGTGAGTGGTCAGCGGTACATCCCCAGACACCTTACCATCGTTCAAGAGCCCCTAATACCCACTGACTATGAGACTGGGAGGGCCCCAGAGTTGGTCTGTGTGCTGTTGTGAAGAAGAGAAAAACTTCTTGTTCCTCTCCTAGGAACTTAAATCCGATTCATTAATATGAAATTCTTGGCACGAACTGCACTAACCAAAAGCAGATTCCAGCCTTCGGGGTTGTGATGATGAGTAGTTGGGCAAGTATCTCCCACTGTTTTGAAGGATTATAGCACCTTCATTTACAGGGTCAAGCCATCCAAAAAGGATCATCTACTTCACCCTAAACAATGGTCTGTATGACCCTGCAGATAGAGACCCTACAAACCTTAAAAATGTCGGGAACCACTCACCCAAGGACAAGTGTCACATCCCAGAAGACTGGAATCTTCAGCAACACCAATGTGGGTACCTCAAATCTCACACAGCAAAAATTACACATGAGAAGTGACATAACAGGAGCCTATTCAACTAATACAAACCTCCATCCGTCATTCCGACGCGCATAATTTTCATTCATTTGTTCTAGTCCCAAAAAATTACCCAAATTTGCGGCTTTTGAAGTAAGATACAGACACTAGAGTAGTGACAATGATTAGTAAAGAAAAAAACTGGAAAATACACAGCAAAGGCAGCAAGCAATAAAACTGGATACTTCTGAAATAAGAAGTCCAGAGCAGAAAATAAAGCATATGGTGGGACATACAAAAAGTTTAGGCATTGCTGTTAAAACTTCTAATTAATGTACTTCATTTATAAAATAAATGAAAACAGATTGTGGTTTTCTGGAATGTCACCATGGAGTCTTTCATGGAGACATTGATGGTTTTTAAGCACGCTGCCGCCATCATCAAATTTGACAAATGGCACCAAGTGTGACCCTGAAACGACAGGGTGATGATGCAGTACAGTTCTGTAAGAGGGTTGCAAGAAAGCTTCCTGATAACTTTGGGCAGTGGGAATGAGATGGAGACTAGTCTGGGCCAAAAAAAGCACAGTAAAACCACAACATGAAAGAAACCACCTCTGATACTTGTGGCCCACCTAGTTTCTCACACTTGCCATTTCACCATTTCTACTAGCCCAGAACTCCCTCTCCCACCTCCTGTGGCCGTGACTAGCCAGTTTCATTCAAACCCATAATATACATATGAATCACACAGTAACACTGATCACATCAATGTCAAACTAAGATCCAACTTTTCAACCCTGAGGATGAAAGCAGCATGTTCCTTCAAAAAGTATCTACCTACAGCACAACATGGTATCAAAACCTACAATACCACAATGTGAACAGTCCCTGCTATGACAACATAAAAACTTATACAGATAATCCTTGTTTTATGATTGTTTGTTTTATACCACTTTTTAATTTACACCCTCCTCATCTTCAGTTTAACATTATTTGATTGGCAGTACACTAAAATACTGCAGACAGTGCACAAAAATCTTATTGTAGAATAACACTGGGAGGTAGTGTGCCCACCATAAATACCTAAATCACTGTGCTCTCATTGTTTAGTTCACGGTGGTCTTCTGTGGCATGTTTGCCTTCCTTTAACAGCATAAAAATGAGCACGAAATATAAACCTACATCCCCTACTGCACCCCCCCCCCCCCCCAAAA
>Ga0268261_10003825_pt1 | contig 11138 bp, 5 predicted proteins | sample TergutNc150P1_FD_190353 | JGI IMG/M metagenome (GOLD analysis project Ga0268261, IMG submission 190353) | Nasutitermes corniger P1 segment gut microbial community from laboratory colony in Florida, USA - Nc150 P1 (SPAdes) (version 2) | ecosystem: Host-associated > Arthropoda: Insects > Digestive...
CCCCCCCCCAGAGGAACTGTAGCAAAATATTGAGATTGTTTCAAAGAATTCTTGCTTTAACCTTTTGAAAACGTGACATATTTTTGTGATAGTATTAGTTTCTTGTGGACTTGTAAATAGCCCGAATGGACTCCGTACACGTGGTTCGGGTACTACATTGTTGGTGTTTTAGTTCCTGAGGTTGTGTGTTTTGGATCTTGCGGTGAGCGTGGGCACTTTCGTGTGGTGGTCTTTCCATGTTTCATTGTTGGAGAATAGTATCTTCTGGAATTGATGTATTCTGGTGGAAATTTGGTAAATTTCAGCCATACTTCACAATGACTCAGAGCTGGGGGGTAGTGTAGTTGGTATAGCGACTGTTACGGGGTGGGCTGTCCGGTGTTCGAAACCCAATAGGGGCAAGAGATTGTTTCCTGTCTAAAACGTCCAAACTGGCTGTGGGTGCCGGGGTTCTTTTCTGAGGGTAAATCAGCCGGGGCCTGAAGATAGCCAAGGTTAAGAATGAGTGGAGCTATAAATCTGATCTCCATACATGCCTTCATGGCATGGACAGAGAAAACTTTACCTTCACACAGTGACCCAGTGTCAAAATCGCAGAAGACGATATTCTAATTACCACCATGCGAACCTCAAATCCTTCATGTTTGTTTAATCTTGGTATCTGCATTTGTTTGAGCCTAATGTTAAACCTTGGTAGGAGGTACATCAGTCACTGTATAATTTGCCTTGAGGTTGCATGTGAATGACTGTGTGCATCCAGGGGTGTGTTTTGGGTATGGATAATGGGGTGAGTGTGCAGGATCTTATCTACGTAACATGATAGACAAGGAACTGGACTCAGTAGGCGTAGTCCTTAGAAACAAAGTTTTTTAGCTAAATTTAACGTTATACAGTTTCCGTGCAACTTTATTACATTCACAACATTCAATACCAACTTGTTGCACTATATTATATATTGTTGGTCAGTTCTCCGATATGCTTCGGCCTGACTTAATAGGCCATCCACAGGGAGTCCTCTGTGACATATGCAGCGTTCACATCTACTTAACAGAGTTCTAACATATGACTAAAATCGGCGTTGTAGAAAATTACAGTTAAAATAAAATTAAGTTACAATTAGTACAGTATATAATGCAGTATAAAATTATAAAATTATATATTGTGTCCAAATAATCTACATTCCGGTCTTCTTTTATATGTAGCAAGTTTTGAAATCTGAGAACTTGCTACATATGCAGGAAGACCGAAATGTAGATTTGGACACAACATATAACTTTATAATTTTATACTGCATTATATACTGTACTAATTGTACCTTAAATGTACAGGGTGCGTATAAATTATCGGAGGATTTTACAAAACCATATTTTCACAAATACTGAAATACATGATGTTACTACCATTTGAAAGAGGAATGTTTGCAGTTTCATAGTGACCTTAAATGCATTCAATGTGCGCCCCACGTGTGACACGGCAGATGTCCAGACGATACTCCCATTCCCGCCAAACCCTCTCAAGCATGTCTTGTGTGACGTTCCCGATTGCGGTGTTGATGCGCTCTTGCAATTCTGGTAGTATCTTTGGAAGTGGTGGGACGTAAACATTGTCCTTGACGAAACCCCACAGGAAGAAATCGCACACTGTCAGGTTTGGTGACCGGGGTGGCCAGGTGCAGGTGTTGTCTAGCCCCTGCACGACCAACCCGTCGACCTGGCAGGTGTTCATTTAGGTACTCCCGGAACTCCTTATGCCAATGTGGTGGGGCCCCGTCTTGTTGGTAAATGTACCCTTGTACCTCCTCATCCGCGAGTTGTGGCGTTAACCAGTTTTCCATCATGTCCAGGTACACCTTTCCAGTAACTGTCTCCGCGAAGAAGAATGGACCGAACACGCGTCTTCTGGAAATGGCACAAAACACGTTCACTTTGGGACTCACGTTCCATCTCGATCAGAGCGTGAGGATTCTGGGATCCCCATATCCGGATATTGTGCCTGTTGACCTTTCCGGATAAAAAAGGTCGCTTTATCACTAAAAATGACCCGTTCGGACAAACCCTGATCCGTTTCCAACCTGCTCAGCAAGTCCTCACAAAACGCCAGCCGCTTGGATGGATCATCAAGCTGGAGTTTTTGTACCAGTTGCAGTTTGTACGGGTACAGCTGCGGTCGTTTCCGTAGAATTTTCCTCACCGTGGGCTCCGGTATCTTCTACTCTCGACTGACTCTCCGCACATATTTCCTGGGGGTGCGAGTGAAAGTTTAACGCACTCTTTCGACCGTCTCTTCTGTAACATTTGGCCTCCCCGCGCGACCCTTTCCTTGGTGACAGACGCATCCTCTGTAACTAAATTGTTCGTACCACCTTCGGATCGACGTCTCAGGAGGACCACGACGTCCAAATTGCCGTCGGAACGCGCGTTGATCCGCCACAAAACTTACATCGCGCAAATTCCAGGACACCAACTACGGTTGGTCGGTAAGGCAGCCATTTCCCTCCAACACTGGTTTACGCTTTTCCCGCGAGATGGTAGTAGCGACTATAGGACCGTTCCAAATGTTACGTTCACTGTGTTATCGACACGAATTTCACGACCTTGCGACACTTTCTACTCAAGTTATGACGTAACGAAATCCTCCGATAATTTATACGCACCCTGTATTTTAACTGTAATTTAGTACAACCGATTTTAGTAACATGTTAGAATTCTGTTAAGTAGATGCGAACGCTGCATTTGTCAGAGGACTCCCTGAGGATGGCGTATTAAGTCAGGCCGAAACATATCGGAGAACCGACCAACAATATATAATATAGTGCAACTAGTTGGTATTGAATGTTGCTTAACTAGGCGCCTAATATTACAAATTTATGAGACTTGAACATTCACTACTGCATTCCCAATAACATTGATTTGACCGTATTTGAGCTGTATGAGTGCACTGCACCCACAAACCCAGTTCCCATTGTAATGTCATCCTTACATTTACATGTTGTTCTGCAAAGAGGTCCTTTTAGGGTTTGCAACTGAATTTCTGTGCATTTCCCATGCCTGCTGCGTGCCACACCCATCTCTTGAATTTGATAACCTAAATAATATTAGGTGAACGGTATTAACTGAAATTTCTCAGTCTGCAGGTTTTGATCATGACAAGACTAAAGGTAATTGTTTTTACCAAAGTTTATTATGATTAGCATTTGTCTTATTTTTAATTTAAAAATGACCAATTACCATCAAGGTCTGTTGCCTGCTCAAAAGACGGCAATTTTTTTTGTTAGCGCTAGAATTCACTAACTTGCTGCATGTAGCGCATAGTGTGATTAAAGAAATTTTTTATTGATTGTCACCTCATCTTTGGTACTACCAAAGTAGACTTACTTGGAAGTCTTTGTGAGAATTTGTTTGCAGTTGACACTGTGTGGTAGTTGCATTTCGTTTTTAGAACAATATTCTGTCATGTATAGTGTGCTTTCATTCAGTTTTGAATAGTGTGAACTTATTTATGACTTGGAAAATGTTAAAAGACGTTATGGGTTGATACAGCAATATAACACGAATAGTTTCCGTGCAGCATTGGACCTCTGGCAGTCTGTATATCATGAAATTAACTAGGGCAAGAACCGGTAGCGATCTTCAGGCTGAAAGGCTGCGACGGCGACTGCTAGTGAAAGGTTTTGTAACATTCTGGCGTGTTCCTTAAATAGTACTGATCCTTGGGCGTGCCCGCAAAGGACGTGTGACTCACAAGTCGCGGGCGGAGTTAAAACGCTAGCGTTCCTGACCACATTCAGTCATCGGTCTGGAAAGTGAGGGGAGAATAAAACAAATGTAGATATAAAATATTGATTCTTACGTCGTAACCTGAAATCGCAGGAATCATAATGATAAGTGCCGCATTGACACTGCTTAGTCTTTTCACTAGTAGGCGGACGCATTGTCCCTTGTGGAGGAGTTACGTCTCGCAGTGCGCCGATGGTGTCCCTGAACCCACCGGGGGTGTGAAGCAGCACTATAAGGAAATATCAGCTGGATCGTTGGACCGCGAGGAGTTGCACCTCTAATTACCCCAGAGAGCCACGCATGTTAGTGACACCAAAAATTTAGAAAGTGGTATTTCGCCTGTGCCCGGCGGAACGTCCATCTTTTTTGTGTAGGCTTTTGAGGTGGTGTCTCAGGCCAGGCAGAGGCCTGTACATTAACAGGTATCCCTGGTAGAGGCGCGTCTGGGATCTGTTTCTGGGGTCGGTTTCAGACTGCGTCTGTTCTGTTGGCTGTGGTCTTCACTTGCCCACGGGCTGTTTGGGAGCGGCACGTCAGGCAACGGGGTGAGAATACCGGGTCCTAGGTGGGGTTTGTTACGTTAGTGCGCGCGGAAGGAGGCGCAGACCCATTTCTGGACAGTGGGCCAGCCTCTGTGCTCCTGGTGACGGGTTCCATTGAACGGCCGAACCAGGACTAGTCCAGCTCCTTGTCCTTTTCTCTTGCCTGTGGGCTTGGTTGCCGAGCGGGAAGAAGAGGCCTCCTACTCCTAGATGAATCGGTGTAGCGCTCGCTGAGCGGGCCGTTGGTGTTTTCATCGAACCCAGTTGCCTCGGCGTGTGCCCGGCCTTCGTCTTCTCTGCTGCCAGTAGTCTCCTCTAACCCCTTTCTCGCATGCCTGAACCCCACGAAGCACGTACGCATCAGTTGAGTCTGAAGCTAGACTGTTTCGGCGGGCACACGACATGTCGGGCGGGTAAGATCTACTATTGAACAAAGTAACTAGACACCAAATTTTGCCCAATGACGGAACGGTAAACAATAACTTGGAGTGTTGTATTTGAAAAGTATAAGGGCTCCGTCTTTAAGATTGTAAAATTATCGACGCAACTTACGTTTTTAAAGGTTTCGTTATATCCTACGTTATTTGATCTGTTTTTACATTAATGAGGTATACTGTAATTATGACGTATTGTATTGTCCGTATGTATTGTATTAGTCACCCGTTTTTTATCAGTGACTGACGACGGTCTTTTCTTGTGTCCCCTCCATTGTCCTCAAATCTTACGTGACGCACCTGCTGGTTGTAACGGTGTCTGCGATCACCTCAGTTATTTCATTCGCCCCGCTGGGTCGTCTGTTGTAATCACCGTAGTCAAAGTTCTGGATTGTTCGTCCCTATTTTTCTGGCGCCGCCTGTAATGCCTCCGCTTCCGTAGATATAGCGAGCACATCTTGCATGGTCTTAATATTTATTTATTTACTTGTTTGCACTCTACAAATCCATAAAAGGAAAAGCTGTTGGGTTTAGAGTAAATCGTAAATGCTTATTGTCGTAATAACTAATTCAGTTTTAATTCCTGGTCTTATATTGCACACATAAAATGATAATTTATACTTCCTACAGGTATGATGGTGTACCATTCAATTTATGATTACTGAGATATATGTAAATAAACATTTGGATTTTAAATAATATTTTATGATTTATAAATACAAGAAATTACTTTGAGCTATATGGTATTAGACCTTTCGTGTACTATATACTGTATGGTATATTATATACTGTATACAGTATAATTATGTGCTGTATTCAGTTTAATATACTGTATACAGTATCATATACTGTATACAGTATCATATACTGTATACAGTATCATATCCTGTATGCAATACCATGTAATAGTCTATTATTATATACTGTATACAATATAATATATTGTATAAACCAAATACTCCCGCTTATCATTCCGCGCTGGATTTCTAGAGGTAATTGCTGCCACAACGTCGATCTCAGAGAAAGGTGGTTGTAAAGGAACGGTGTTCTATGGGCTTTATCTTAATGTATAGCGCAGTAGATCTGGGAATGCCTCCTTTATCCCTACTTGACGCCAGTAAGACTTAAAATTTTACGAACTATCCAACACACGGTATACTGAGGAGAACCACGGTTTTTCAAACCCGTCAGTTACTGCTCGCATGGCTAAACATCTCTCACCTCAGGGGTCTTCCGCAGTCTGCAGTGCCCGTCTAATTCCCAGAAAAGTGCATCGCTAACTGCTTGGAACTTTCGGTCAATTTGGGTAGACCCAGTTCAATTAGATTCGTTCTGCAAGGCAATCCTTCACATAATGCATATACAGTTCTATTTGTACAGGAACTAGGTACATTTGTACGTATTAGTGACATTTTGAGAAGCTACTGTTAACAAGCACTCATCTCATTTACAGTGCGCTGCTTTTAGGCCCTGTTCTTAGTAGCACGCTCCGCACTTGTGTTGTAACTGTTGAATTACTTGCTATTACATGGTCTAATGACGACCTTTCCCGTTTATTGTTAATGGCAGATCCATCTTAACGATCTTCGACAAAGCGTTTCGTTTCGCAGCTTGTATTTGGCTGTTACACTGTGACAGTCGCTACGACGGATATGATTTCAGTGGACATTTCAGCAGGTAATTCTTGTCTCAACTTGTATTATTTCTCATTCCTGTTTTATCGTCATTTGTATCCTGAGCCAAAATTCTAGCCTTATCTACATCTTGAGAATATCTACCCATCTCCTGTCAGTCCTCGAATACATTTCACGGCCTCAAGCCCATAAGCAAAAACAAATATACACAAACAGTGGATTTACAAATTCCAGTGGAGTACATGCAATAGATTTTATATACGCCAAATCATTTTACAAATAGCGCGAAATAATAGTTATCCTTGAGCCGCCCGGGGTCGCAAACTCCCCCCCGGAGGATAAGGATAGAGCACTTGAACTTAAGCCGGGGGCCCTCTCCCTTACGATAATTGTCATCGACCGTTTAGACCGCCGACCTCCGAAAAGCAAACACTCATGGGGAGTCAATTAGGATACATGATGTCATAGTCAATACAATCGATAACAGAGACAATATATTCTAACAACACTGACACTTATAACTCTTAACAGTAGTACAATAGTGTAGGGCAATAACCCAAGTCCAGTTCATACACTGGCCTTGATATTTCTGTATAATCCTTGGCCTCTAACAGCGACACAATACCAATTCATACAGGTACAGAATTACATTACACGCACTCAGTGGACCGCACTAACATCAGTTAGCGGTCTCCTGCAATATGCAACAACTGCCCTCTAAACTCTATCGTATTTACATAAAACACAGTTTACCATTTATCAGTTTACGTATGGTATAGTTCATTCAGAATCAAGCAATAGCAACAAGTTCGCAACACTTCGCATATTCACCACGCGTAATAACACATCGGTACAGAAATCTCCTTCGTTATCTCTTACGCAACTGTATACCTGACCTACTTCCTGGTCTCTCTCTCTCTCTCACTCTTACCTAAGTATTGATGGGACCTTGCCAGAATGATAAAATGGGTCGTACTCTGATTTGGAGAAGGTAACCTTTTCCAGTGTCAAGAATTCTATCTGAACCAACCTTGAGGCTCCTGCTACCCTTTTTCTTTTTTTTTGCCGAAGGAACTTCCGCAAAACCTTCCCTTGTTACCTGGCTAAACCGCCAGCAGAGCTTCACTGGACGCCCTGACTCCCAGGGATCTGCAATCGGACTTCGGACTTCTACAGGCCTTATCACAGGTCCTCCCTCGGTTCCCCGTTCTCTGACGCACTGGGACACCCTGACTTCTCCAGTTCCCGTACTGACCCCTCCTATCCGCCTTTCCAGGGAAGTCTCCTTCCCGGTTGATCGCCACTGATGTCCCCTGCTCTGGCCTCTATCCAGTGCCCAGGAAATCTCCTACCCAACTCTTCTTGACAGCTATTCAGAACTGCTCCGGTCTCCCGTCGACTGCTACCTCGTACTGGTACTCAGGAACTGCCGCCTAGCTCAGGCTTCCCCAAGGGCGCTTCCAAGGCTGGCTTTTCCAAGACCCTTTAGACTTCTTATAACTGATTCCCAAGACTGAGTCTTTAACACCGACTCTCCACGACTGACTCTTCCAGACTGATTGCCAAGACCAACCGTTCAAAAAACGTTCCACAGCTGGCTCCAAAAAACTGACTGGTACCGCTCATCCCCTAACCTACTCTCCCTAACCGGTTACAAGGGGTGACGCCTACTCACCTCACCGCCAGGCTACCAATCACCGAACGGTAACCACATAAGGAAAAGGGGTAGAAGGTAGGAATAACATAATGAACTTGACCCGCTTAGCAACAGCGACGGTTAGAATCAGTAAGTCCCAAGTCGGACTCGGCGATTCTTCGGGCTGTTCACCAGTCGCGGGTGATGACCTAGAGCCGACCGGCTCATCCTAGAAACAATAACAGTTAAATACGAATTTGTAACACAAACTAGTCTATGAATCTCCAGTTCTCCAGTAATTTGAAGTGGCGGTTGGGTCCAAGACGGCGACCACACCCCCACTCCGAGGGGTTGGCCGAAGTGATGCCGGACCAATTGTGATAAGACGATAAGACAATGTACACACACGTTGAAACGACATGACACAATGGAGATCGATCGTCTTACACAACATGGGGATTGCGATTTTTCTGGTCAGAAAGAATAAAGCGTTATTGTATATTTCATTGAACACATCGGAGCGAAAGACGTTTCCGTCACGTCGCACCCAGCTCCGGGACTGATCCGTTTCGACGAGGAAGAAGAGCATCCTGTCGCACTTCGCATACCAAAACATGTTTCTTGACGTTTAGTTGCCTGATAGTCTTATGATCCACAGTCATGCGCAGTCTCTTAAAATCTAGGGATAAGGCGGCTTTTCATAAGGCAGGACATGTGAAATGGCGATGGCGAATCGGACGGTGCCTGTTGCACGCAATAAGAGGAGATGCAACACCGCATGTCGTAAGGAAACAAGTACGCGTGCACCTTCCCGCAGCTCGCGGCAATCGGCGTTTATCTTGAATTTCTCCAAATTCAGCACATAGCAAAGATATATATCCGACGCCATACCCTCCAGAGACGGAGGCTGCCTGATGCAGATGGAGCAAGGACATGCGGCCGGATGCCGGCAACCGACCATTTCCGTGTATTTGTAATGGAACTCCCACGCTGATTCCGCAGGCGGACGAGAGGTACCCGTCACTCGACCCGGAGTTGTCTGACGTAGACCACGCGTTCCAGTGAGGGAATATTAAGGATAGCGTACTTAAAGAAGTTATTCATGTAATCGCCGTCACGTGCTACACCAGTTCGAGATTGGACCGCGTACCGCACCTGCGCGAAGATTCTACGGGTATGATGAAGAGCGTGACTCACGAGTCGCCGTCGCGGACCTCGTATCCAAGAGAGTCGTACTCAGGTAGCATTTCAAATGCTAACCCCCGATGTTAAACGAGTGATGGGAACCCGAGTATTACATCAGTAGCTGCGACACTTCAGGTGTTTCCCGTAGGCATGGAGATAAGCAGTCTCGTCATCCCGAACCGCGTAAACATGCCGTCGTAGGCCACGATAAGGCCTGACATGGCGCAGCAGACCGGTGGCGTGCACCTGCCAAAGCAGATACTCGACCAGACGTCTCTCGGGAACCACGAAATCGTCCGTCCAGAGGAGCCGGCCCCTTCATCCACTCGTGGGGTGAGCAGAAATCGGCGTTGCCCGGAAAGAGGGCATTCGCTTGGAGACATCTGTGCAACAGTCTGAAATGCAGATACATAGTAATTCACAAAAGCGTGACCACCGGGGATAGTGAATCCTTGGTTCGGGAACTTTCTTCTTCTGGATCTCACCCGGAGTGAATATGAGGATTGAAATGAAATACGCACAAAGTAACACAATGTATATAGTCTTAAATCTAGTTCTACAATTGTAAGCTGGGCTTCCAGGGAATTAATACCTAATTGGTAATAATACGAAATGAAAAAGAGAAAACAGTATTTCAACTCGTGATACAAAATGTTGAGGTACACTTCGCGGCTATTCGACGGTAATAGAAGTGTTCACTGTTCATGTTGACTTACAGCAGACGTGCTTCTGATAGCAACCTTCGCACTAATTTTGCAGCAGTCAACCTTATGTTGAGTTGGACAGAATGCAATTGCATGTTCCCTGTGATTGTCCCACAATGTTGCAAACGTCATGGATCCTTCGCCTACGGTATACGCGGATAAAATGTCGACCAGTGATCTTTTCTTATCAAATAGAGTGCTGCAGAGGAGTATGTCCAATAGAAAACAGGCATATTCCCCAAAATCATGCCCTTTGTAACCTGAAGAAATAAGAAGTGGTCTGATTAAACACGCCGGTAGCTTCGGTATGGGCATGGTTCTAATCTATAGGGGCGCCGCCCGAGCCCAGGCTTGATTCAGTTGCACGGTTACCTCCCCATTTGTGGTGCTTTGAAAACTACGGCGGAATACGCTGCCTTGCTCATGTCACAAAAGTATGTGGGCTCCATCCCCCTTTAGACTTCCAGTGGCAATGCGTTTTGGAATTATTACTTCAGACAAGACTGGCTGTCGGGAATTCAGACTTCAAATCCTCTCCGTTATTTCCAGCAAGATTACATCTCAGTCGGACTTCAGTCTTCAGCTCGTTTTATCAGAAGCTTTGGATACGGCGTCATTATACCTGAAAACCCAATTGGATGAAAATTATTGTAACTGTCGACAAAATTGTCCTTCGCATGACAACATGACTAGGTTACGCCAAAGTTTTCATATAACAGCGTAATACATCTTCATTTTTATCCTACAATAGGCCAAGAACGTGTAAGGTTTTACCCGGTACTCTCCCATTTCGCAGCATTTTATGTTCCTATCGACGAAGTTCGCTATAAGCACTGGGTAACAGCTGTTTGGTTTCTTGAACGAACTCCAAGAGTTCTACCTCATTCTGCACAGAAGTTACGCGTTTATACACATAAAGGGATTAGCTGAAAACTTCTGTCGCACTGAGTTTGGTTGGGCTTTTAACCCTTAGAAGCCTGAATTAAATCCCATCTGCTATTTGCTGGCATTATTAGGAGCTCACCATTTTCTCCACGTTAGCAGGATAAGGGTTAAATTATTAACCTTTAGGTTACTAATGTCATATATATATGGAGCAACCATTCTTGATGTTTCTAGATCACACACAACGACGCAGCACAGTCGGTAGGACTCCTCTGGACGAGTGATCAGCTCGTCGCAGAGACCTCTACCTGACAACACACGACACTCACAACAGACAAATAT
>Ga0268261_10003826_pt1 | contig 11136 bp, 7 predicted proteins | sample TergutNc150P1_FD_190353 | JGI IMG/M metagenome (GOLD analysis project Ga0268261, IMG submission 190353) | Nasutitermes corniger P1 segment gut microbial community from laboratory colony in Florida, USA - Nc150 P1 (SPAdes) (version 2) | ecosystem: Host-associated > Arthropoda: Insects > Digestive...
GTCGTGTGTTGTCAGGTAGAGGTCTCTGCGACGAGCTGATCACTCGTCCAGAGGAGTCCTACCGACTGTGGTGCGTCGTTGTGTGTGATCTAGAAACATCAAGAATATGCGCTCCATATATATATGGCATTAGTAGCCTAAGGGTTAATGATTTAACCATTATCCTGCTAACGTGGAGAAAATGGTGAGCTAATAATGCCAGCAAATAGCAGATGGGATTTAATTCAGGGTTTAAAGGGTTAAAGTGGGGATACAGGTGACCACTATGCAGCACTGTAAGGGGGGTACAGAAGGGCAAATGCTCTGCAGACACTGGTGTTCCCTCATGGTGATCAATGTGTTTAGACTCTGGAAGTTCTGGGTCAAATCTTGTCTCAGAGTGACTCCTGACTGCAGTTTGATGATTTTCCTTGGTTCTTACAGGCAAAAGCCAGACAACTGCTTCCAGTTAAGCCATGGCCACTTCTATCCATATTCTTTACCAGTCATTTTTCAACAATCATCCTATCACTCACTGCTATACTAATCTGGATGTGCTGTTAAATATATCATAAATAAAAAAGAAAATATGTGTCATTACAGTCTTAACTATGTGAAGATAATGAAGATGTTTAAGTCACATCTGAAGTGTACAAGCTCAATCCAGAAGCTTGCACACACACACACACACTGTTAATGCAGTCACGGGATAGTTACATTTACAAATTGCTATGTCTGTTCCACAAATGCACCACAAAACAATTAACAGATCGAATGCAGTAGGTCTATGGCACATACCAACTCTAACATCTCTAGAACTACTTGCATAGCTGAATCCCTTGACAGAATGACACAAAAAATTAAAATTAACTCCTTCCAACACCTAAAAGTCAAGTAACAGTACACAATCACATTAAATGTTTGCTTCGCAAGCATGGGTCTAAATTTCTGTTTACAACAGCAACATACACACAAGCAACAAAATGAAGTAGGCTGTGGTAGAAGTTTACAGCCACTATATTAAATTCCCCACAACCGTGAAGTGTATCAAGAAACATAAGGGCAATAACATCCTTCATGACTCTTAAGATGTAAACGTAAACATCACCAGAAAAGTAGAGGTACAGCTCTACTTATTTGTAATCTTAGTGCTCGAAAGAGGAGGATATTGAACACCATGCCCCGGCTGCTTTATCACTGAGACAAAAGCCGCAGCACCCACTGTATAGGAAGCTGAGTGGGCACCAGTGCCAGATTGGATGGGCATTTTGAAAGAAGACTTCTTGTCCCCACTGCGGTATGAACCCTGGAACTTCTAGCCCTTAGCAAGTCAGACTAATGATGTAGTGTTAGGAAAAAGCGACAGTCTGGGCAGCATCAATAACGGCCATGAGTGTGATAGCAGTAACTAAGATTTTGGGGAATTCTATAATCAGCAGCAAATTTATAATGCGCTGGGATTTTACTGAGTAGCATTTGTGAATCTGAGCATCAAACGTGTGTGTAAAATAGTTCTTCCCTAAATTTGCCACTGTGTTTCTTGTGGTTCAATGCGTTTTATGGTCGAGGTAATACAGCATTCTAAGGCTGCAACAAGAAACCACAAAAACAAACAAGAAATAACAAGAATATTTCATCCACATAATTAACTTCTGTCTGAAGATGGCAGCAGAATGTCTACTGTACCCCCCATCATAGAAAAATATAATGTGAAAAAAAAGTTTAGCGTTCTGCAATCTATCAAGGCATAAAAGCAATGGTTAACGGTTACAAAGGGCAGTAACAATGGATCTTAGACCTCCAAATATGTACAGACTGGAACTTCAAATACTGCATGCCAAACACAACTATTACACTTACCAAAATCAGACCTTGTAAGGATGCACTGCATTGGATGTTCTGTCGTATGACGCGTAGTTGTAGCTCCTGCTTCATAGCATGTTGCACATAAGTCATAATCATAGCATATGAGGCACTTATAGCGCCGGCCACGAAAGTTTCCTTTCAAACATGAATCACAGCTAACACCTAGATCAGATGAGCATAACATTATGTTTACAAATGTATGTACACTTTTGAAGAACAAAAATTCTAACAGTACAAAATTGACGCATTATATCTGCCTCTGAAACACAGTAACACTAATTTGATGCAAAAATGCATCAACTGAGAAAATAAAATGATAAAAATGCGGTATATTTTCATACAAACAGCATACTTTATCCCTTCAACAGTGACACAGAGTTAAGCACATGCAAAACCAATTATAAGTGATTTCTCAAACCATGCATATATATGGACATTTTCCATGACAGTACCCATCTGAGAAAACCTGGTGCATGAGCAAAGACTTGGCCTGGATTCTTACTAAAGTAACCTGTTCAATGCACCATCAAAATATGAAATATGCTTCGTGTAAATTGAAAATTGTAACAAAGAAACAAAATCATGGTTGCTGCAAATGGATGGTGCCAAAGAGAGCAAACCTGGAAAAACATATAAAAAATCCCATACAGTAAACTTCAAGATTAAGAAAGCTGAATTTCTCAGAAGTTTCATATGGGACAAGTTACAGACCCAGTGATAAGTTACAGAACAAGAGTATCATGCCTGACAGCTAACTGCTACATACATCCCTCTACAGTGAATTACAGTTGCATGGAGAGCTGTGGATACCAAGACCAACCAAATTAAAACAGTAGTCACTATTACTACCATGGTGGGCAGCACAAGTTGTAGAATGTAAAAGCAAACTGCAACTGTTCACAGTTGCCAAAACACACAACTTGGCTCAAGCAGTAACACTTCTGACATACAGCTGAGAGGTACTTAGCCTGAATGTCTGCTACAACACCACATTCACAAATCACACCACCGTCTGTTGCTGTGTAGTTTACATTTTACATAGCTCCATTAAATATATCACAAATATATGCAACCTATCATGGAAGCCAACAGTACAAATTCTGTTATTAAGCACCTACAAATCACACTCAAGGTCAGTCATCAGTTCTGTACAAAAAAGTCTATAGATACATTTATGAACTTAAAATTATACACTTTCCATGTAATGAGTAATATATAGATAAGAATTATTCCAACTTATTGCAATGTTATATAACATTAACCATTTTTTCACTGCTTTAAGCATTAATGTAGTTTCAATGATAAGAACTTCAATTGCCTAAAGTCAGAAGTCTCATGTAAACTGGTATCTGGAACAGTTTAATGAAAAAATTCATGTAAACATTTGTACATCTCAGAGCAATAAATCAATTTAAAAAAACATTAACCAAACATGACCTTTGTGTGAACTTCCAGAAAATGTTTACATATGTTAGCCACAACACATTGGAGTAACTTGTATATGGTACAAACTGTGCAATAAGTTGGAATAAATTTTAAGTTTCTATACATATACATATTTATAATCTCTATTAATATAGCTATTCCATCTATGAACAAAATCCAAGAGTAATTAATATAATGTACATAAAGACAAAATCAATTATTTGTGTCCTCTTTCAGTTCACATTCCAGTTGCCATATACAACAGCAGCTATTTGCTGCAAAGAAAGTCGCGATTAAACTAGAGATCAAATGATGGACTTTGGATTCTTACACCATAAATATAATGGGTATGTCCTAAAATTTGAAGAAACTTGCTGCCTCCATTTTCCGGGTGACCAAATTTGGATCAGGTGTTTGCTGAAGTAAGTGGGAGAAGGAAATATGTCAACTTCATGGGGCAAGTTTCAATGACTTTTCCAATCAAAGCTATGGAGAGGGGAGGGGAGATGGGTCTTGTACTGAAAGATTAGGAGTTGGGAGTTCATCTTAGTCCAAAACCCTTCACTTCTTTCTCCACTGTAGTCTTGATTGGCCAATATCCTTCAAACCTTACTATATAACAGACCTATTCCCTCTGTCCAACTACTTTATCATCCACCTGAACAAAATTCAGCCACTGTGAAGATGGTGACAGCAAGCTGCCATGAAATGTCAAAACAAACCTATAATGCTACATGGTGTCAGAATCCAACATACTATAATGTGAGCAACACACATGGTGAACACCTGCAACCCTGTATCAATTACAGAAATTAAAAATAAAGAAATATACTGACACTCTATTAGATGCCAGTTGGGGGCTGGAAGTAGACACAGAGAGGACTCAGTATATGATCATGTCCGATCAACAGAATGCACACAAGATCACAATATACAGATGATGAATTTAAAAAAAAAAAAAAAAAACTGTGCTTGTTCCAATATCCGAAAACAGTAACAAATAAAAATTTCAGGAATAAAATTCATGCTACCATTTCCTTCAGTAGTTTCAGTTGTCCCATCTTCTATATAGAGATAAACACAATAATACAATTTTTTTCTGTTGTTGTTGTATATGAGTGTGAAAAATGGTATATCACATTAAAGAGATGACACATTATGTGTGCACTGGAAGAAGCTGCTGAAGAGAATACTTTGATCCAAGAAAGAGAAAATAACTTGTTGGTGAAGAAACTGCTCAATGTGAAGCTTCTTATTTGTACTCTTAATACTTCTGTTGTGAAAATGACAATGCACCATCAGGTTGTCTAAAAGGCAGTCTCAGGAGTTATTCAAGAATGACTATGCTCCGTGGAATTAAATGAAGCTGACAAGACCTAAGCCAATTTCCTGTCTTTTCACAGATGAAGAGTGAGGAATGTTTCCTGAAAAATCCATTCCTGTATTCAACAGATACTTCTGAAGTTTCCCCAAGAGCCAAATGAAATGAATTTTCAGAGATGGCAGGCAAATCACATAAAAATTAGATAGACACTTCTACTGAATATTTAGTGTGCACCAAGTAATTTCAAAGGAAAAAATGTTGGTGCACCTAGACAAAAATTTTGCCTGCTAAACATTTCTCCACAAAAGAAACTATATTGACTCATGCATTTGTAATTGCTCAGTACCAGCCTAGCTAGCATCACTAACATACAAGTCATGAGACAGGCCTATTGTCCCATATACAATTTGTATACAAGCTATCATTTTTATCTGACATCAGGGAAAAAATAATAAAGAACACCTAAATAGAATATTAATACGCGCAAGACTTTTTCCACTTGTTAGTCCTAATTTTTCACTTACTGTAGATGAGCAGCCAAATGTGTTTATTAAGCCCTGAATAACATGCAACATTTCTAGTAGTATATTTAAATATTTAAAAATTCTGTAATATTCATGCCTGAAGCATTTCTTGCTTAACTTTACAATACTGAGAAATTCGTCCGTGTGTGGGTTAATACTTGTGAATGAGACTAAAATTTCATGATATGTTAGGGGGATTGGGTAAGATTGAATAGATATGTAAAATGTAACTGCCAATTTTAATAAAGCGCTACATAAGAAACAGATATACCTGACCACTGGACTGTATAGTTGTTGTGCACTTCATCTGAAATTGTATTCAAATTTATATTGCTAAGATCAACAATTTATTAAAAAAAAAAATACTCTATTGTTGATGGCAACTCCAACCTTTGTACTGGGTAAAGGTGGTTTCACACTGAAAAGCAAAAACCGAGAAAATGTCTGCAGTGTTGCACTACAATCATAAAATTGCATATTTTAATCCTTTGAAATTGACATACAATTAAGTACACAAAAAGTATACACGATTTCCCAAACCTTGTACAGAAATGGCCATTTTCCTTCACTTCGAAGTATCCTTACAACATATGGCGCTCTTTAAAAACACTTGTGTTCTTCACAAATGTAGTTGTTCGTTGATCAACGTTACATACGACGTATTAAGCTCGGACTTACAGAATTCCACCAGATATGGCCTAATGGGTATAAGCTACCTTGATGCCTCCCTACTTTTTATAACGTTCTTCGCAATGGCTTCAACACGTACTCGCAGTCGGTTTAATACTTGCACATACTTTGTCACTATCAAAATTATTTGCTGTTCAAGTTCTGAACACAGTTACAACCACATTTCAAGGGATAAATCTCGGTGGAAGTGTAGCCTAATCCCAGGCAAGAACGTAGCCTATTCTCTGACCTGTAATAGGGCATCACTCACCTTCATGTCGAGACATTTCAGAGAGTACGTGGAACTCCCGAAATTATTATTGTTTCTGTTGTTCTCACCAAATTCTCTAGTATCGATATATGGGAATGATGTTCAATTATTTCGCTCAATACATTCTCATTGAAGAAAATTTTTCACTACACTTCTATCTCAAACCTAACCCAACTAGGCCATAATGACGTCACAGATTCTGCTTTTCCCAACATTCCTCGCAAATATCAAGTAGACATGGCTGCTATGCTAGGTCGTGTATTTATTTACGGAGGAAGAGGTGCGTTGGGCGCTGCATGTGTTGCACACTTTAAGGCGCAAAATTGGGTACGTATGAAATACTTACAGGTTTTTTATGAAATGGTCACTACAAAAGTATAAGTTTATGTGTGCAACAGGAAAGTACAGAAACATGACTGGTGAAAGTCTTGGGGATTGGAATTCGTTCCTCTTTCTCCTCTTCGGGCTGTATAAAGAAGTGGAACGTATTGAGACTTAGGAGGGTACATGAAAAAATTTATGTGATTTGTAACACTAATGTTAAGATATATTTTGACTTCTAACATGTCTGGGTATCAGGGATGTAACGGAAACCAGCAGGTACTATTGCAGCGAAGAGGATTGCACAACAGCTATGGATAGTGTGTTCCTGTGCCCAGAATATTTCCGAATCGGTCGTTTTGATACTTCTGGGCCGTGTAAGCAGACGGTTATTCCAGTATGACTAAAATGTGTGATTCTGTAATATATACAGTGGGCGATTGCAATTGAAGTTTGTAAAGCAATAGTTATCATTGTAAAATTGTGACATTTTAAATGGTCTGGGGTTTGAACCCCGGTGGGTGCGAGATTTGCCTTACCCTTCCAGACTGACCTCGAGGCCCACCCAAATCTGAGTACCGGGTCGTGGCGCTGACCACCAATTATTGCAATGCTGAGGTATATCTATATGTCTTCCTTTCTGTGTCTTCCAGCTGTTATAATGTGACCTTTAGCTTTTTTACCTGTATGATGTTTGTATAGTGTATGCTTGAGTTCAGATAACAAAATGCATTTACACAAACCCAAACCATGTTATGTCTTAAAACCATTGTTTACAGTCGTACAGTTACATGTAAGGGAACCGCAATAGTGATGTCTATGTAGCGACTAGCCTATGGGTTGGACATCCAAAGAATTGTTTCAGTCTTGGCAGGGACAAGAGATTTCTCACTCATACAAAATGTCCAGGCCCATTCTGGGGCCTGACCATCCTCCTGTTGTGGTTGCCAGGTGTTTTGGTGCAGGAGTAAAGTTTAGACTGTACATGTGGTTTGGAATGGTAGGATGATCAGATGAAAATTTAAAAGAATGTGGAAGGAAGCATTCCTGATCTAATTTGAGATATACTACTGGCATGTGCCTGGAGGGGCTGAGAAGAACTATGAAAACCCTGAACCACTCTGAAGGCCAGGATTTCAGTTCATGGCCTCCCAAATCCATTGTAGGAGCACTGTCCATTCAGATACATCTATTTTACTTGTAATTTATACAGTGAGCATTATTTGCACATGGGATGTAAGATGCATAAAAACTTTCAGTTTAAAATATTACATTTTTCTTCTTTTAGTGGGTGGCTTCAATTGATCTTAAAGCAAATGATCAAGCTGATGCAAATGTACTGGTCAAGGTCGATGATAACTGGGCTGAACAGGTATGTGGAACATTTGTATTGTGAAAACTGTCAAGTGAAGTGCTGAATGCGTAGATCAACTCCGTGATCTTTATCATCCTAGTTTTTATTTCATACAGCATTTTTACTTTCAAGTATGTCAAGCATAAAAATTTCATATGCTTTTAAGTTACCATTCTCTTATTTGTCTATTTTCTTAATATGATTATTTAATCTTTTTTCATTGCAAGAGAAATTCCAGTGCAGGTTCATTACATATTTTACTGTTTTCCTTTTTTAAACGTTAGTTGCATTAAGTCCAGTCTTATGTTTTCGTTATAAAATATTAGGCATGGGCCAGTGACACTTTCCTATTTAATTCTTTCTTTCACATTCCCCATTAATCTGGAATGACAAGACATTGTTCATCTCAGGTGAAAATACCATACGAGTCCTTCAGCACCGTACTTACTAAAAGCTTGAGTAGTTCAGAGCTGGTAACTTGCTGTACTCTTACCTAACCCAGAACCTTTCTTATTTAGTGCAGTATGTGTTGAATTTTTTTAAAATTAATCATGCCTGGCAGATTCAGTGACTAGGTTGGTTTGTCTAAATTGTAATGTCAGGACACCAAACTTCATCACTGGGACTTCGTCTTCCCGCATTCTTTCTGGATAAAGGCTTGCAGTATGACACAGCTGCTTTCTGTAGCCCTTATGTGGTGTTTAACATATTTTAATATAAAATTTGTCTGCTTCAGGAAACAAGTGTAGTGACACAGGTTGGCTCTTTATTGAGTGGAGAAAAAGTTGATGCTGTTATCTGTGTTGCTGGAGGATGGGCTGGTGGAAATGCTGCATCAAAAGGTGATAATGAGTTTTTAATATTGAACATATTCCATGCAATAATCATATTATATTTAATATCAACTACTGCAAAGGTAAACATTTTTACATGTGCAGTTGGTTGGTATTATATATATACAATGTGATTAGCCTGTTTAATTGAACTGCTTGTGAGTTATCACTAAATAGGGCAAACTGAAAACATTTCAGAGCTGGTAAAGAATGCTGACTTGATGTGGCGACAGAGTGTTTGGAGCTCCACCATTGCAGCTAAAATTGCAGCACAGTTTTTGAAGGATGGAGGGTTATTGTCCCTTCCAGGTGCTAAGCCAGCACTTGGACCAACACCAGGTAAAATCAAACTTTCACACTCAACTGATGAAAGACGTATGATTTACAAGATTCTTTACTGACAAAGGATACGCATTTGTGCCAATGGGTTTTTTGTATGTGACCCACTTTCTAGCCATTTTTTTTTCTTGTGTAACATACATTGTTCTTTCTGATGCAGTTTTTCCTACTGATTTAAATATTGTCATTCAGTTCGTAAATTTCTCATATGTTTATACATGACTCATACCAAGTACCAAGAAACATATTTACACAAGGAGTGAGCAAACACATTTTAATCAGCATCATTATCTATTCACAAAAGAGTAGTTTGGGAATGTGGCTAATTCATTTCTGTACACACTTTTAACAATACCGCCACACATTTATGGCAGCATACTGCCTTGGCAGTGGTGGTGATTTATGGTCTTATGTTTGTTCTCATGCAGACTACTGTTACTCCATTTCTATACCAGGTTACAATTTCTGACAAACTAACTCCAAATGGTCAGAGATTACAGCAAAATCTTGTTTGTTAAAAGGTTAATCTACTTTCAGTTAAGAGGGAAAACAATGTTACATCCAGCATCTATCACATATCACAGCAGAGGATCCATGGATCAGTGTTTAAAACTTGGGTACAGGAATGGCAGGAAAGATGCCTATGATAAAGTATGCAGTGATCTGATTATGTATTGGGAATGAACAAGTTGGCTTAAGTGGAAACACTTCTGATTCCTATTTGTCATATTTCTTATTGGAATTATTTTTATTTTATTCTTACTTTGAACTATCCTCATCACCACCACCACCACCACAACCACCAGTACTGGTCCAACAGACTCCACACTCTGTTGTGTCCCCATTGATGCTGCATGGTGTTAGTCAAAGCAGCGTCAATAATGCAGCACCACTGTCTGGTCACCCATCCATTCCCTGATGATGTAAATATGATGTTTCTCCAAATATGGCCAGAGTAAACTTCATTGCATCTGCTTCGCTAACTTCAGGCATGATTGGGTATGGAATGGCAAAAGCAGCTGTGCATCAGCTGACCAAGTCCTTGGCTGCAGAGAACAGTGGACTGCCACCCAATTCACTGTCAGTTGCAATTGTACCAGTGACCCTTGACACACCAATGAATCGGAAATGGATGCCAAACGCAGACTTCTCAACTTGGACACCACTTGAATTTGTAGCAGAGTAAGTGTACAGTAGAAGTGATAAACTGACAAACACCAAAACTGTGGTTATACCTGCAGTCTTTAATAAGGATTATTTTTCATACCAACATTTTAGTAGTGTTGCTTTTTCATCTTCTCACTTCTTTACAGAGACATGTACGTATAGATCAGCACTGATATTAGACATATCTGAATACTACAGAACTTGGATCCTGGCAAAGTACGGTATAGGGATTAGTGGTGTGACAGTGACACTGTTCACTTAATTCTGTCCATACTTAAGCTTTGTTTTAAACTTTTTTAGTTACTTTGTGTCATGCTGACTTATGGAAATTCCCAACTTTCATTTTCCCAGTAGTTACAAAGGACATTAATATCTGGTAATCTTGTGGTTGTGCCTTTTTATGCCAAGGAGATAATTTAGTACAGAACATATGCTGCTACCTTTGAATTTAGTGAAAGTTACACTAGTATCAGATGGTGAATGAACATGTTCATCTTCACCCTGACATATGCAAGATGCATGTGAGAAAAGGATCCACATTTGAGTGCAGTGTTCTTCGTGTAGTGACCACGGTAGGTGCATAATGTACAATGACAAGCAGTTGTGCCCACCATACACTAACAAGAGTGTGTGTGTTGTCAGCAGGACCTGAACATTATTTAGCACACTTCTAGACCAGATGAAGTGTGATACCTTGATCATTATAGTAACTTGCTACAGGCTGGGTGCTAAACAAGGCAGAAATTTCACTTTGGCCATATATCCAGACTGGCTATACAGGTCATCCAGCATCCTGTCCAGTAGTGACTGGAGACTAGGGCATGAAGGTGACCATTCAGCTGTTGGTGTATATTAAGAATGCATCTAGTTGTACCACTGCCACACACACATTGTCGTGGCTTGATGCTTAACCCTTAGACGCCGAATTAAATCCCACATGCTATTTGCTGGCATTATTAGGAGCTCACCATTTTCTCTACGTTAGCAGGATAAGGGTTAAATTATTAACCCTTAGGCGACTAATGTTATATATATATATATATATGGAGCACCCATTCTTGATG
>Ga0268261_10003827_pt1 | contig 11136 bp, 5 predicted proteins | sample TergutNc150P1_FD_190353 | JGI IMG/M metagenome (GOLD analysis project Ga0268261, IMG submission 190353) | Nasutitermes corniger P1 segment gut microbial community from laboratory colony in Florida, USA - Nc150 P1 (SPAdes) (version 2) | ecosystem: Host-associated > Arthropoda: Insects > Digestive...
GTCCGTAAACAACTATCACTCTACGATTCGTAGCATTTTGGAAAACACATCAATTTTTACTCCGTATTGGAAACCACAAATGACGCTGACCACAAATATTTAAGGTTAAAATACAGCTGTCAGGATTTTGTATTTATTTATTTCTTTAATTGTTTATTTATTTATTAATGCGCCTTGTAATTACGTTTATGCAATGTTTTATATTAGCTATGAAGCTGCACCGAGAGTAAAACAGCTGCTTGGTATCAGGCATGATTACATCAGAAATTATGTAACTTTCTGTTTTTCAGAAAATCAGTTTTTTTTTGTTCAGACACATTGTGATGATTCAACCTTTTACAGTTTTTATGATGGTCAGGACGATGGCCGTTTTTTTTATGCCTTTAAATGTGTATGTCACTGAACAATGTGTTTGAGTTGGTGAAATCTTGTAATTCTGGGCTACTAAAGCCTGGAATCACCGCCAGTGCACCGAACATATTTAGTGGGTTTCTTTTTGATTATACTCAGCAGTTCCATACAAACGGTTTGTTAACAACTCACTTCAGCCCTAACCCCTACCTGTACGTCACATTCAGTCCACTTACATTGGAACATCTGATTCATTGGGGCTGTATGTTCTAAAGTATTCTTTTTCCTGGTGAGTCCAAGATTATTTTGGCTAGTGAGCCATCGCCTAATTATGCACCAATAGCAGACTTTGACCCCTGGCGATTAGCACCCTCCAGAGAAAGATGCTACAGAAAATTAAAAGGATATATATGTATATATATATATATATATATATTAATGTATAGATTAGTTTTATGTATTTAATTTACACTGAAACGCATGTATAATAAAACAATTGTAATATTGTTACGTTTATAATATAAATTTTTTCTCTACACACGAATTCGAATGTCGGTACGTGTTAGGCTTTGCGGATGTGAAACACTTGAACCCACTAGAGTTTTTATTCGCTAGGGCTCTTTTGAACAAGAAAATGAGAGAGGCTTGCCCAGTTATTGTGATGTTAGTGACACTACGATATATATATATATATATATATATATATATATATATATATATATATATATATACATTCCTTTCTCCAGATCCATGAAAACCTGTTCTTGCTCTGAAGTACAGTAATCTCATCAATTATTACTTAATGAAACTTACATGTTCTTCTTTCAAATATCGTCTTCTGAAATCACTTTCTCTTGAAAAACTTAAGAGAATTAATACAGACTCTTATTTGTCTTTTTCTTTTGTGAATATCATTTTCTGCTTTTGTGATAAAAAAATTGAAATTTTCTGTAACATAATAAAAGAGAGACAAGAAGGTCTGTGAAATGAAAATGTCGTCAGCAACATGCACAGTTTGAATCAGTAATTTTCTCTTAGGTTATACTGGATAGTAGCTAACATCTTTCTGAGCAATTATTTTAGTTTTGTTAAAAATAATATAAAAATATCAATGTTTTTTAGACAAGCTTTATTCTTCGGCTACTGGAGAAAACAACAGATAAAAATGGTCGTTGTGTATATCCAATATGTATGGTTCAAGAACTCTTGCTGTTAATTGATGTGTTCCAGTTTCACTCAGAGTATCATCATTTACGTAATTTATTCTCACTCGACGGAACGGAAAGTTGTTTTATTCCGCCACTTATAACTTTAGGGCGTGCACGAATATGTCGCTGCCTATTTTGCCAAGTAAACTAGTGTGTATGCGGTCGCGCGCGCGCGTGTGTAATAAGAAAAGGCAACAAAATATTGCGTGGCGCTAAAGTACCACTTCTCTTACGACAATGTACGCTGTGGGGAGACATGAGGCTATATTGTCTTTTTGAAATCAAGGTGTCTGTAATCGGTATATAAATACTGCAGTACAAAAAAGTCCTTTTACACATTTTCGAAAATTTGCTAAAAGCGACAATTATTTTAGTCATATCTATCCGACTTTCTGTCCGAACTTTTATCAATAGTGCACATGAATCAATTTAGCTCCCACTGGGAGAGTATTAGTGGATTTTGATGTTGGTAGATAAAAATCTCTCACTGATATTTATGTGTTATTGGAATTCGACAATAAGTACGCGTAATTTACAATAAGACATATGTTCATTAGTGATGAAATCTTGCTGAATTCTTATTAGAATGAGGAATGTTTCAGACATAATTTTTGGCGATAATGAAACAGATATTTTGTAGTTAATAACTTCCCCCGAAAATTGCGCCATTTGCAAGGTAATGTGGATAAGTGTTGTACAGCCGATGTAGGAAACAGATGACAATATTATTGAGATGTATGCGCATTGCATGCTGGAAAACTAAGGCCATAACAGTCACTCTCAATATATAAAAATAATTGCTTTTTTACGGCAAGAATTATTACACGACCGCAGCTGAAAGTTACGTTTCTACGTACAGTGCGTGTCTTGTTACGGTATACGTTTGCCTTTTGTAACCAGTGATGGCACGCGAATGATATTAAATTAGAATTGGATCAGCTTAAAGCAAAGTTTACCCTAGAAGAGGACACGCACACCTAGATGGGGAGTAGAACTATAGCTTTTCTCTTTTATTAACCTCGGCGTTAAATGTGGGTGGGTGGTGAACAACATGCCCCGGCAACTTTAACCCCGGGAAGGACCCGGTACCCAATGTATAGAAAGCTGGGTGGCCTTAGGATCGGTCTGAACGGGGCGGGTACTCCCCACCCCGCCGCGGGTTTGTAACTCCAGTCCATCAGGCTCGTAGCGAGTCGGTATACCGACCGAGCTGTTCCGGTCCACATTGGATCAGGTTATTTACATTTTATTGCAGCTTGCTATATTATAAAATGTTGCATTCAATATTGAACATGTGTAACAACTGTCACAGAATTTGCAATTTTATAAATGTTTCTTACAGCCCGGTCTGCTTATGTACAAAGAGAAAAGTCCAGTTTATATATTAATATAAATAGATGAAGAATATGTTCCAATTACCACTAGTGTCACAATTGTCCACACATTCCAAATCACCACAACTGTTCGCCTGTATGTCCACCTTAGACAACAAAACACACATAATTCCGACATAAAGCAGCCATTGCTCCTTCAGTATCTATCCTTGATACAGCAGAGCAAATTAAGGGACAGCAGGACCGGTGTGTCAACAGTTACTGGATAATTGTATCGCTGTTGGGAAGGCGGTGGGTTCAGTCTAACATACATAGTACAGAATTAGACCATCCCTGATTATGAGCATTGCTCGTACTGAATTGTTGGTTATTTTGCGCCCTGTTTACCATGACGGTAATGACACCGGTCTAATGACGCTGTACGTGTAGCACTACACTAGCGACCTGCGCCCACTCAATCTGTTATGTCGATAAATGTGTACATTCATTTGTTCATTTGATTTTGTGACTATTTGTTAATATTAGGCTTCTCCTTCTCTATTCGACTGGTTATAAGGCTAACGTCCGCTTTTAAACTGCCGGTAACACTGACCTGCACTTAGTCTCAAGGTTAAGATTAAGTGGAGCTGTGCCTCTGGTACCACCCCCCCCCCCAACCATTATTTTTGTTCTCTAGTACAATTGTACATTACCTCAATTATTTAACCCCCATTCGTTAAGTTTAGAATTATTCTCCTATATTTATTATGTACCTGCTGTTTTATTTTTTGAGAGCTGTTTCTCGCGCCATGAACTACGACAACCCACAAAACACTGTGTATATTACAATAGAACTGCACTTATCCGAACGGTGGTTATCCGGATCTCCAATTGTCCTATTCGGGTTAACACTTCTGCTAAATTTGTCTCGAATTCTACAGAAATAACTTGCTTTGAAATTACTGGTTATCGGATCAAGTACTGTACATTAGTGTGGCTTCTGAAACTTTAAATCAGTCGTGGTCGGAAGTTTTAGAGGGAAGTATTTACTGTAAATATTAACAGCCGGAATTCAGGCTGCTTATGAAGCCTATTTTAAAAGAGAAGTTAAATTATTCGAATTTTCTGCATATCCGGATCGTTCGCCGTCCAACTTAATACGGATAATTGCAGTTCTGCTGTATTCGATTTACAGTAAAATTTTTACTACCTGCTCACCTTGTTAGTCCACTTCTAAGCCTCAGTTAATCCGAAGCGGATTTTCTTGTAATATTTCACAATAATATGTGCTTGATAGAACTCCTTTTCTATCATCTCCCGCTGTGAACCGCCTTGGATCATTTCCAACTGTGATGGTTGTGACGATAATAAAAATGTTCATAACAACGCACTTTAACCTACCAATGTGTCACGTCAGTAATATTTACGTTCATTGGGATGGCGGGACCAATTTGGCAATTTGATTGGTCCACAAAGTTTCCAATTTAGTTATCAATAAAACATCTAATCGTTCGAAGTTGTGTTGTGTGAGGTACTGAACTTGGTCGCTGTGTCGTTGACGTCTAGCAGTTAATTGTCCGCGACAAGGGACCCTTAAACGTCTTGTCGTTCCTAAATTAATGGATAATAATACTTTGAATATAGCGCCGTCATGGTTCGTTGCCGGTTGTGCTGCAGTGCAGTAGGATTTACATATTATGCAATTCAAGGGATATGATTAAATTTGCACTTGTAGAATTGGAAGTGTAAGGGTTTTGTTGTGTTAATGTTTTGTGAATCAATTATGGAATTTAGGACTTGTTTGTGATTTTGATCGATTTTATGTAACATATTGAAAAGATTTTTAACTGCAAATTTAAATAATATTTTAATACTTTCTTTTAGAAATAAGAGTTGAATATTCTATTTTATAGGCTGATACTGCTCATGGTAAGTTAAAGTTTACTGTTTTGTAAATTGATCAACTGTAGATAGACGTGACTCAAACAGAAATTTAATTATTTCTTTCCGAGTAAATTTGTGAATTCTGAAATGAAATTCCCGAGGCCGTTAACTTCCCCGCCACGTCCCCGCCCCCCTCAAACGTAACTTGCAATTCTCAACTCAGATGCCTTGATAGCTAGTAAAAAGCAGGGTACAAGCAGCGTATAGCTGTGAACACCAAATTTAAGCTGGTCTGTGGAAGACTGCATCACAATTATGTACACTACAGTACATTCTAATATTGCAGTCAGACTTAATATTCAAGTACACGGCCAAAACCTTTACATCAGACAGTGCAGTAGAGTACACAAGGTAAATCTGGACATGTCGGTACTGTACACCCCAAATATGCGCATAACGCAGAATCTGTATTAAGCATGAAATAACCACCAACACAAACATTAAAAAAAAACGAAATTTCTGGGTGACAGTGATTCTATCAAAAGAAGTGACTTGCAGACAGGCATACAAATATGTAAAGCAGCATTAATTTTACAACCTCTCTATCATCAGGGCCAGGAAAATTTGGCAAGCCTGGTTGTGGTGCCAGTATTGCTCTGCTTGCATAGCAGCTACAGTCGCATGACTACCTCAGAAGGACCGTAATGTTTGCGAGCCTCGTGCTGAAGTTTGTCACAAAAGAGAGGGGTGGGGTCTTTTGAATGTAACCCTGCCATACATAAACACAGGTATGACATAAATGGCCCCTCAGTTTGAGAAGACTCAATACAAAATCCTTGTCTTCTCCGTCCCGCTTTTGAAATTGTTCCAACACAATGAAGGAGGAATCTGTGACGCTACTAGCGAATCCGGGCAACTTGCAACTTTCCACCAATTGTACCAAACCAAGTACCTTTAAATATCCTCGTCTCTCTGTTGTTTGCATTGCGATAGTCGAAGTCTGCCTCCTAATAAATGACAAGTACATAACATCACCTCGTAGACCCCACCGGGTGTACATTTCAGTGCAGGCTACCAATACGTTTGGTAATTACATATGAGCTGTGTTACTTCCATGGGAGTCGTCACCAGCGAAACAGAAATAATTGGCGTGTCTTTCTGATAATTGTTGCGCTGTGTACTTGCAAAGGATATTCAGTTTGAAATCCCTGTATATTTTCAGATTACACCTGCTCTTGCGGGAACTTTATTCATAAATCAGTTTCTTTGTGCTCACACGTATTCACTCTACATTGAGCTAAGTTAGATGTTCTTAATCGTCTTATTTATTTGTATGGTTCCCTTTGAGATTGTGATGAATCCTACGGCCTCTTCTCAGAAACGTGTATCACAAGCATAACATAGACAAAATGAAATTTAAAGAAGTTATGTAACATATTTCTTATGCAGAAGACATAAATCACATTGCTGTCTATATACATTAAGGAATGGAAATCAAAATTTCAGCTACAGGTTAGTAAGAAAGAATTTGTGTATTTTGCCAGTAAAGTTCCGGTAATCTGAAATACATCCATGGGCAACTTAGGCGCCTGTAGTGTACAAAACTGAAGAAGAAGCAGTATCACTTTAGTTTTTTCTCTCACGTTGAATTCTTCAAAGCCGAAGTAACTAGTAACTTTGAATATACGAAGTTTTCAGTATCAGTAGCGGAAGTGTCACTTTACATCGTGCTGAGAAGATTGCAATTGATACTTAAATTGTTGCGTATCCATGCTTTAGAGGAATATTTAAACTTACATAACAAACCCAAAAAAGTAATTGCGAAAAATATGCTTATAATTAATAATATGCAATTAAACGTATTTATACACGAAAGTTTGTTGTTTTGTTACAGAAATTTAAGTATTAGAAAAAGGCTTTTGAAATCTTTATTACAAAACTGTCCAGTCACATGACAGTTCTGTGTCACAAGTTATGTAGACTTTAATTCGTTTTCGAAACCGAAGGCTAGAGGGTTTCGAAACAAACATCAGTCGCCATATTTGTATTATAACAGGCGTCATAGCAGTTGAACTCAGTAAGCGGAACATCAGCATGAAGTTCTTGCGCATTTGAGTTGGAATTCGAAAGCTGGCAACTTTAGCGTATTTTAATAAGAAAAGCGCGCATTGAGAGATGGAGTAGGTAATGTTGTCGACGTATCACAGGGCGCGGCGTGGGGTGGGGGTCTATGGTTTATTCTTTTCCATACGACAAACCACATCGTCGCTGGTGTGAAATTTTGGTATCGATATGATAGTTTTAAATTTCGCACCCGTATAAAAATACTGAATGTGAAGGATAGGGCAGTTGCTTTCCAAACGAACGGTGTCCCGCCATAGTTCAAACTAAATAGTCAACGAGTTATGAAAAGTATTATACGTGGTAACATTACTGTAATTCCTGTCAACTGTAAGAGTGAAATTAGGTGGTCGTAGCGGCGATGTATCCCAGAGGGCTTTCTTGTACCTGAGACGAGTTCTTACTCTGTCGACTTCGCATAGGATTGCAACATTCTTTAAGTCTAAATCAACTCTTAAAACTTTGTAATTTATTTTTTCATTTAACATTCTCCATCAGTTAAGACACTGTTTAAATATTGGAGGATTCTATTTCAAGTCCTTGCGTAAAATGTAACGTTTTAGCACATAGAGTGCATGCCATGTAAAAGGAGGCTCTGTCGTCGGAAAAACTAATTATAGACATTATTTTATTAATTAAAGAAAACACCATGTAGTGTGTAAATATAATCAATGGAAACCTTTGCATTGACTAATTATAATTTGAAGATACCCATAGGATTCCGCTTATATACTTTTTGCGTGTTTTGATAAATCAGGCACTTCAATAGTAACTGGATTCTTGGCTTAGCAGAGTAGTGGAACGTTACTTATTGCACCTTTCGTTGGAAGACAATGAGCCGTCAGTTGTGGGTGGTTCGAATCCGTCTACAGACAGCAGAACAAACGTCAAGTGCAGTGCACACTCTTCCGTCCATCCTGGCATCAAATTTACCAAAGTTGCTTACGCAATAAAATTTTTGAACGGGGCTTAATTTACTTTTTTAGGAGACTTCAAGTTTCGAATCCCCGCTTTGAGGAAATGCGAAATAACTGACATGCATTCTTGTCCAGTTCCTGAAATTACTGGTGAATAGCTGCAGTAATCTTAATTTACATGAGGGTTTAAGAGCTGTTGTTTGACATTACCAAACTTCTATTATATTCCATCGTTCTTAATTTGTATAAGAGCTATTAATACTTCAAACTGCCACGGCCAATGTCTTTGCAACCGTTCAATTTCTGATTTTCTTTGCTATCGGTATCAGTTAAGCTAAATAGCGTTCTACAGAATGTGTGGCAGATACACTCTGTTCAGCTCTGTATACATTAGTTTATTTAAATGCATATCACTTACAATTCTTGTGCTGTTTATATTTGGCGTGAGTCAATACGATGTCAACAAATCAAATTATTAATAACCGCTACATTTGACGGAAGCTGGTTTGAAGTTCAAGAACACATAATTTGCGGTCTCACAGAATACATGTTGAGTTGTGCATGGTCCGCATTGCATAGACTTTTACCTTTCGCCCTTGACGTCCTAACCTTAAATTTCAGTTACACTGAAACCTCAACAGATGTCGACATGAGACGTTATTTCGTGGAATTATATTTTTACATAACGTACTGCGTTTCTGAGCACCAATGTCTCGTGCTGGTCACCTTGGTTCGGTCGGTATGATAATGAGGATACTGACGACGACTGTCATTATATTTATTGCCCGTTGCACTGAGCAAATTGTTTTATTCGGTAACGTCTGGTACTTATCGGCAATTGAAGTTCTGGGATGGTCAGCACCACACGGAATACATTGTCTGAGGTTGTTTCTGTATTTACTCATTGCCTGTAGTCAGAGGTTTGATAGCAGGTCAGTTAAGGCCACAACGCTTACCTGCACATACTTTGCAGAATACGAAGTCTGACTCATCTCATTATTCGACGCTATACAATAAATTGTTTTATCGATTTAAATTCGAAGGTCAGTTCGGCCATCCGGTAGGTGCATTTTCTTATTTTCGATTTTCTTTCAGAAACGAACAGCAGACTTTAGCTTGTTTTGACAGCGAACTACCACAGACAGATAAACAGTACTGATCACACGTTCACTGATTATGTACCGGCAGTACCGGCTGAACTTACGTAACCTTTTAAAGCCTACTGATTACGTGATGCACCAACATGTTTACACATTCAACAATTGTACGCTTTGCCCACACTCTATTTATGTGTTCTGTATTTATCTGAGAACAAACAGATACTTGTGCCACTTACAGCATTCACTTATTCGTTTTTATAACCGAGATGAAAAGTGTTTACAGCGCGGTACCAACTGGGTCTTTTAATAAACCAATCCGCGCTTCGTCGTCAAAAGGTTAATATCTCTTTAAGATGTTTGTTAGTTATACCTTTGCTTAAGTGAAGGAAATGTTTTGTGTTGGTGCGTTCAACGCACACGCGGCATATCATACACATGTATGTGACTTTAAGACTTTCTATATTATATGTGAAGTCATATTCCCCGCCCTTGGTTACTATGGGAAATTTGTGGATTTGGGTAGTTGGAGGTACAAAAGTCATTACACATTCTCTAATAGAATCAATTTTCCAAGACTGGAAGGACGTTTCCAGTGTGTTGTGAAGACTGGAAGGAAGTACCAAATATTATCCAAGTAGCAGAAGAGGGAAAAAGAATAGACAGGCGCATAGTATGATTGTTGTTCCCTTTCCCACACATGTATATATTTGTATCGTGTGTTGTGTAGGTTACAAAAAATTTGAGCTCTTAAAACATATACGCCAAATATATGTTGTTAGTTCCTCGGAGTTGTTGTATTATTTACTGTGATTTTAATATCAATAATGTATTCAAGTGTATTCTGTCCCCCAGTTTGCTAAAAGTGTATTACAGTGCAGAAGAATCAGGGTTACATTGCTTTAAACTTCATGAAAACTATAGTATTGTTAGTTTCAAATTTTATCGAATCAAATTTCTTTCTTTATAAACATAATGGGAATTCAAGTGCCTTATAAGAATTTACTTGCTTTGTGAGTCTCTTTTGACACGCTGTATGACACAGCCACAAACAGTGCATGCCAACTGTCTGACCACGGAATACTCCGTAACTTTTTTTTTAATCAACTGATAAACTTTATTTCAATAATTTTTTTCTTTCGCACATTCCATCTGTCTCCATCTCGTGAATGAATCACTTTAAAAACTTTGTATTTGGACATTAACATCAGCGTGAGTTGATGTTACCAGCATCTTTGAATTAGAACCATTATTATTATCTTTTTTATTTTACGTACATGTTTCTGGAGATACAAAATGTTTTCAGGCGTTTCTGAATACTTCTGGTATTCGAGTTCTTCCTCGAAATTTCAGAATGTCCTTCCCCTTTTCCATCACTCGTCCCGACTGCTACATTCGTTTCTGCTACAAACTTGGTGTGCAAAAATGTTTACATCTTTAGGAAACGCATGACTTTATAAAAACAGGTTCTGCACTAATCTGTGACTCTCAAATGAACTTATCAGCAGAGTACTTATTGTGCAAGCACTTCCGTTCTTTGTAAAAGAAGGTTTAACGCCAAATGAAATTCATTCGAATTTCATAAAGTTTTATGGGGACTCTTCTCCTTCGTTTTCAACAATTAAGAAATGGGCTGCCGAGTTTGAACGTGGCAGTACCGGTCTTGAAGATGATCCGCATGAAGGACGTCCAAAAAGTTCAACAACACCAGAAATCTTTGAACAAGTGCATGATATGATACTGGATGACCGGCGGATGAAAGCGCGTGAAATTACTGAGACTATAGGCATTTCAAAAGAAGGTGTAGGATATATTTTGTCTGAAGAACTGGATATGAAGAAGATTTGCGCGAGATGGGTGCCGCGCTTGCTCACAGCAGATCAAAAACGCACTTAAAATGAAAATCTCTGAACAATGCTTGGAGCGTTTTAACAAAAATTAAACTGATTTTTTGCGTCGATTTATTACTATGGACGAGACCTAGATTCACCATTACACACCAGAATCCAAACAGCAGTCAAAACAGTGGACAGAAGCCGGTTGGTCAGCGCCGAAGAAGACAAGGTGGGTTTCATCAGCGGGGAAGGTCATGGCATCGGTATTTTGGGATGCTGAAGGCATTTTGTTTATTGATTATATTGACAAGGTACAACAATAACCGGGGAATATTATTCCAGTCTTTTTACGGCACTATACGAAAAAATTCGTAAGACGAAACCCGGTCTGCAAAAAAAAAAAAAAAAAT
>Ga0268261_10003829_pt1 | contig 11132 bp, 5 predicted proteins | sample TergutNc150P1_FD_190353 | JGI IMG/M metagenome (GOLD analysis project Ga0268261, IMG submission 190353) | Nasutitermes corniger P1 segment gut microbial community from laboratory colony in Florida, USA - Nc150 P1 (SPAdes) (version 2) | ecosystem: Host-associated > Arthropoda: Insects > Digestive...
AGGGTTAAGCAATCAAGCACACAGCACGTTCACCTTTACATCAAATGATTAAAACGAAGGCTCATTATTGTTCCCAGGAACAAAGCCTGCTCGAATTTCAAGGCCATCTTCCAAACTTTTTTTTTTAAAGAAACAGAAGTTTTTGGAAACCAAGTATCGTTCATTCTGTGACGACGGATAAACCATTTTGTCAGCAATTATATCTTCCACTATTTCTATAGGACCTGAAAATTCCAGTGCGACTGGAAGTGACGAAACCTCCGACGATGAGCAGCTGCGCAAGTGTGCAAAATTGAACGACCTGGACACCCACTAGTTCGATATGACGGTGTCCAAACTCTTTCGCACTGGCTCTGCTTATTGACCGAGATTACTGTAACATATTCTTCCAGTTGGCACACGTTTGCTCAAATGTGTCACATGCCTTGACGCCGATCCTAGTGGCCACTGGGACTGCGGTTCGAATCCCGCTGGGGATATGGATGTGTGTCTCTTATGAGCGTCGTCAGGTAGCGGCCTCTGCGTTGGGCTGATCACTCGACCAGAGGAGTCCTACCGAGTGTAATCGAGGAACCTCACAGAGGAGACCTAGGCCCACTAGAGCTGTCAAGCCACGAAAAAAAAAACCTTGACAATTCTTCAACATTTAATTCCATACAAATTTGTAGGAACAATCATCACTTTATAAAATTCTAACCCAATTTGTTTCCTTACTTGTTATCTCATAGTTATGTTATCCCACACGTTCGTTGGTACTATATACAAACACATTTATTATTCACGTAATATTGTTTCAGAATCAAAACTAAATCGCAATATACCAGACGGCCTAGTTCGTTAAGACTAAAATATCCGTTGGCATTGTTATAAAGGACGAAGCAAAATGATAAACTAACAATTTTTCTGGGACTCCTTGACCCTAAAGGTGAAGGGAATACGTTCCTTCGAAACGTCGGAAGCCGTTAACCCTGCCACTCAGGGCTAATAACCCGGAAGACCTTAGTCGCTAATAATGAATTCTCTTATGCATTGTTACGCGATGACAGGCACTGTCGCAACTCCTGACTACGACACGTGTTCATTTTACCTTGAAGACCTATCTACGAATGGTATGCATCTCCCTTCGGTAATCCGCAAGGCAATTTGTCTCCGTTCCATCCATATGCTTAGAACAACTCAGTTTTACTGAATGAACATATTCCAAAGCCGCATACATTTCGTGGCTTAGTGAACGGTCTTCAAAACGTAAGTGGAATTCCTGGAGTCGATCGTAAAACACATCGCCAGATTACTGTCGGCAAAAGTGGATGACTACTCTAAGATGCAAGGTAACATTGGGCAGTTGACAGGCGGCCAGTTGGTCAAGAAATTCCCTGCCTTTGTTATCAACTGAGAACGTCTATCACTTTTTTCATAAACTCCATACCTCATACCAATTCAACTCAGTCCACTCTACACCCTTACATCAATCTTAAGATCATCAACCCATCTAAGCCTTATATCCAAAGTAGTACTGAGACTATGCTAAAAATAGAGGCAGCAAGCTCTTCCACAGAGTCGGTCAATATTTACCAATTGACATGGAAGCATATCCCAGAAGGCCTGAATCTTCAAGGAACTGTTTACTAACCTAGTTATTTGGATTTGAAACAATACATGTTGTGAATTAGATGACATGTCACACTAATTAAGAAGCAAGGTGATAATTAAATGTGTGTGTTATTAAACAAAACCATATCCATACTAACAATTCATTCATGAACAAGATACTTGTAATGCAAAACTTGGTACGAAAGCTGTACAAACAATAGGTTACTGGCTCAAGAGCCTTGCAGTGCTTCAATTTTCAGGATGGGTAGGACTTTAGTCATCTCCAAAGTACCTAGACTACATATGAAGAACACACAGCCTTATATTCAATGTGTTTCACAGACAGCCAGGGTGTGTACTTGACCATTCACTTCCATCTAGTATAAAGATTAGGTATGCATGAAACTATTTGTTCACTCACCCATATGTCTTTGTGGAATGCATTATAAGAACGTCATCCTTACCTCTACAACTAAACAAGAAGTAGATGCACTGTCTGACAGTGGACAAGTAATTTCAGTACTTCATCTACAGAATAAAGGAATACACTCTATTCAAGTCATGTATTAATATAAAGTTAGTAAGAGGATATATTAAAATTTTCATATGGCTAAACAAACAGAACATGGAATGTACAGAAAATTTGACATGGAATAATAAATACACTAAAATGGTATTTCCTAATCATCAATTTATCTGTAATCAGAAGCAATCTCATTTCATCTCAAAAGTGAGGGAAACTTTAAGAACGTAGAATGTCTTGTAAGTTGGTAAGGACTACTGACCTGCCTGACATTACACAACCCATATCCAGAAATTCAGGGGCATGGTACCAACTCTTCAAGGTAAAGCCCATTCACATAACTTTGATTCTTATCTTTAAGAAGATACCCTTCATTTCCATTGACATATAAGGATTTCCAGTCGCTTAAGAAGTTGGTTAATCTCTGCAAAACAGCTACCAGTGTTCAATGCTAAGAGAAGAGGTACACACAGTTACCACTGCCATGTGTTTAAAAATGATTAAATAGCATTGACTCCAGGCAGTTAAATTAAATGGTGTCAAACCTTACAGAAATGACATGCCAAAAATTTATCCCGCATTTCTTGTTACACAAGTACCACTAAAAATTCATGCTGCAGACTCAGAGATCAGTGTACTAGCACATGGCTTTCCAAACTATGAGCTGTTACACACTTTAATTCAGCCCACAAAGACATCAGACCCATAGGTACTCAATTATATCAGAGTGCACCTATCTTCATGTCAGGTCAAAGTTATATTATCCTGTCCACAGTAATTGTTGACAAAATGAAGGAAAAATTCTACTTGTGTACTATTGCACAGCATCATATCAACATTCATATATCCAAATTAGTAGACTTTCAAATATGTTGAACTTAATATCTGTAAAATTTGTGTGGTGGTCACATGTGAAATATGCAGAACCATTACCAAGCAAGCAGTGTAGCCATTTCAACAATGAGTAACCTTCTTGCTTATGGGTACTGGCTGGCAATGGAAGTTGCCAGAGCAGTTTGAAATAATCAGCATAGATGGACACGTGTTTTTTCCACATACTAATCCTAGCTGTGAAGTGTAACACATGCAAAATGGTAGCATAATCTGGATTATTTTCATTAGCATCTGGTAAGCCCAGAGATGTTAGTGATACCTCTCAACTATTGTTTATTTTTAAAGTGAATAATGATTTTGAAATAACATAATTAGCATCTGTACACAGAATGAACTATCAAGGTTGAGGATATTTTTAAAGAAGGTGAGAAGAAAACTATGGATTACAGTCTTCATTGGAAGGTGTGAAAACAGATAGTGGCAGGAAGAGGTGTGGGACTGTGACAGCTCTAGTTTGGCAAACCAAGAGTGTGAACGAAATGTGAGTTGTATAGAGCCTATGGCCTTACATTTTATTATTTATCATCAAAAACTTTGCTGAAAGTCTTTGAAGTTGTCATGTGTTGTGAACCAAGTAGTTTCTACAGTTGACTGTAATGGCTCAAGCTGACTGAACCAATGCTGATTCCATACTGCAGTTAAATGACAGAGTAATGCCACGGTACTACAAGACATTTTTCCCTCTGAAAAGAAACACAGTTTTAAATGGGCAGATAGACATTTTGCTGTAATCACCAACAGCAAATGGCTATGAAAACTGGCTTGCATTGCATGTCTAACAATACGTATGAATCATTTCAAAATTATGCTGCAAGGTGCTTACATCTAAGGTGAACATGTTACAGCTTTCAGGCAAAAAAGAAATAATAGTTTTTTAACTCACTTTGTGAAAAACATTCTGCTCATGAATATAACTTGTGCTTGTGCCAAGATTGCTTTGGTGACAATGATGTGTATAAAAAAGATAATGCCAAAACCCAATTGACTTCATCCACTAGGAAGTGACACCAAACCAAACTGACTTCAACCTCAAGGAACTGCCACCAAAACTTCTGAGTTAATTTATTTGTACTAAAATGTTGCAGCCAAAGGCAAATTCCAAGAAGAAAATGTCCTTAAGTGTTTATAAGTGTTTGCCAGAGGCACACTACCTCCAAATTAGCAGCTGTCCTTGTGACCACATTGAAAACATCTTCCAGAATGAAATCTGTCATGTCTAATTACATGGTAGCCTTGTCTGACAAACACACAATCCCTTTTAATGAACAATATCACAAAATTTGAAGCACAGTTCGACTAAGTATTGTCAGATAAGCATTAGAACAAACTCCTCCCAATTACATTTGCATGTTATATCATGGTCCAAGAATTTTAAAACCCCAGTCTTAACTGTTCAGTCTTTATGATGACATAACTTGTTTACTTTGTGTGAAGGGTATTACACAATTCTGCTAAAGACTGACCTCCTTGTATAAGTCTTACAAGCTATGGCAGACTTCAATTCAGTAAGACTTAATGACAGTTTTGAAAACAGGAAGAATGCCATTTCTGTAGCTGTTTATTTACATTTCAGGCACAGTTAATAATGTAATCTGCTTGAAACAACAAATAATTTGTTGAAACATACAGAGATTAAATAATTAACTTTTTTATATGGTCTGGCACTCAAGTGGTTAAATAAACTCAGCTTTGACCTACAGACAAGCGTTTGGACATCCTTGTTGTAGGAAATGAGTCAGGTATTTGGTATATGGTCCTGCAGATCATAATAAAGCAACATTGAGCGTTATAACTACTGTATTACTGTTACAGCCATAATGACAAATTCTTTAAACTCTGCCATAAATCAATCAGATTCACTTTCATGATCAAGAAAACAGGTTACTGTCATCCAATTAGATATGTGTCCAGCTCATTAACAAGACGCCTCTGTAAATGAATTTTTCATTGCTTGGTACTGAATTTTCTTTCTTTCAAAACCAAGTTAATCAAACTTTGTTACACATAACACCAAACAAGGTTTATCCTTCATATGCAAAATTATCTGACTAATTTAATGTTATGGACAACTGTAGTAGTGACAATTATGCACAGAAATAATCAAATTGTATAATTATTTAAGAATCCAATATTCTGAGATATGATGCCATGTTGACTGGTATCCAGGTACCAAATTAATGGAAAAGCCTCTTTCTTCAGGGTGGTCCAATAAAGAGTGAGCTGCAAAGAAAACTGGGCATATGTAGGTGGAAGGCATGAAAGACGACTGAAATAATGGCACTCTACAGTGTGTTGGGGCCATAGGTGGAATGCACAGGGAAATGCAGAGTGGTGTCAGAAAGATTCTATGAATGAATGGGAGAAGAAAGGACATAAGAGAAATCTGGGATGAACCAGAAAACCAAGATGAGTACAAATACAGGACACTGAAAGAAGTTTCAAGAGGTTAAAGGAAATAAGAGAAATCTTGGCTTAAGTAAAAAGACCACAGGCAAGTCAGACCACAATATACCCAAGGAGGCTATGCAGGTCAAGGATGTGAAAGGAAGATGACCAGGCTATTCAGGACAAATAGCCATCTTCAATGGTAGCTGGACAATGGCTCTGAAACAGGCCATAATGTTCAACACTGCACATCCTGGCAGGGAAATGTCCTCGATTCCTTTTTGGTGTGAATGAGGTTTTCATTACCTGCTCAAGACAAGGCCACCCTCTTCATGTTGTTGGGATGGAACTCAATAATCTCAACTGCATCCTTGATGTTCCAGTCCAAGTATCAGGATTTGGTATTCTGTAACTTCTGATGCTTTGCTTTACCACTGGTGCTACTGCACTGTAGTCTCAACAGTCCACCCTATCTGCCCAATAAAGAACTGACCACACTCACACAGGATGCAGTATATGCTTGGATCATCCTTCTCTGGGCAAAGGTAACAGGAGATCTTCTTAGGTGGTGGGCCAACACACAGCATGTCATGCCTGGACAGCACCTGCTAATGGAATGAAGGAGATATGGATATAAGGCAGGAAAGTGACATACAGGGGTCTGGCCAAGTACCAGAGTGGAATATATGACCTTGTTGGAGTGACTTAAGTTCATACAGAGGTTGGTATAGATGGAGTGCCAGTGAACTATGTGAGCCATTAGGTACTTTGTAAATATCAGTGGTGTCAAGGAAGGAAAAGTGGCCACCTCTTTCAGCCTTCATCATGAATTCAGTGTTCTGGTGAACACTTTGCAGATGATATAATTATTTATCAAATCACATATTTGCTGTGTAACAAAAACTGAAACCACAGTCACTCAGTTTCACTAGACACCAGCAGCTGCAATGTCTGAACATGTAAGTACCAGATATACAGATGAATGTTTGACTTTGATAAATGCTAGTTTCAGAATTAAATGTATAAACTACATCTTTCCAGAGTAATACAATAATTCAGAGGTTCCAAAAATCAAATACATAATCTACATCAATAGAGCACGCTGCTCAAAAAGCACCTGAGTAAGATTACAACAAGAATAACACCACTATTCTCCTGACAGTGCATACTGGTACAATTAGTGCAGAACACCCCTACAAAGAAAATACAGTTCAATGAACTGTAAAATGTGAATAAAACCCAACAACCCATACATAACACCAAAGACATAAAAATGAAACTGAAGTGATACTTTACTGATTTTATTTCCATATGTTGTGTAATATCTTTACTGATGAAGAACATATACTGCTTTTATGAAAACTTTTGCATAAAAGAGATACCTGCTTGACGATGGCAGCTAGTGCCAAAACATGACTCCAGGGTGTGTGACGTGAATAACATTCACATACTCTGGAATCTGAAGGAAACATGTAGCCAAATGAACAGCCGTACAACTCACATGTATGCGAAAACAAGCAATGCCTTCAGCTGTTAAAGGTTTCAGCAATGTTCAATATGTCTAAGAATAACTGTGTGGCTGTTTCATAGAACCCTACAATGCAGTATTTCTTAACTAAAGGTACAGAAATTTGGTGGAATCTACTCATGAGAACATAGTTTCCTCCCTAATCTCAGTCTTATTTTTATCAATACTGCTAGGAAAAAATTAGTTTTGAAAATATTCCAACTGTAAATGTAAACATGAGCTGAGATAATTTTGGTGTGGGTATCTGGAGTATTAATCAGAAATTGTAAGAACAACATGGTACCAAAAAAGTAATAATACAGCTTTAATGAATAGTCTTGAGGTATGTATCACCTCATGTCAAGCCGTGTCTTTTCTTTTCTACCCCAAAAGGAGTTTTTAACATACTTCTGCCTGTGAACAAATAACTGCCTGTAGCTGTCAAATGGCATCACTCTATTGTCATTATTTAATTATTCAGTGTACCTTTCAGCTTTAAATTCTACATTCCAAGTTAATTACTGTTCAGTGTAGTACGCACGTAAGTGTCTGCTGTATATGCCTGTGTTCCTGTAATTCTGCATGCCTTTTCTCAGTGTGCAGAATATATAACTAATATCTTAAAATTAACATGAAATTAATTTTAATGTAACAAATTATTGTCTAGTAAACAACTTTCAAGAAACAAGTGCCCTTCATAAAACAAGCAGCATATATGTAAGAAATATACAGTACAGAAGTCCTGACTACAGACATACCAAACATAATTACAGAACACAAAATGAAATGCTGATGTTGCAGGCATACTGACTACCACTTAATTGGTTTTTATATAAATATCCACACAAGATTGTTACTTAACCGATTTAATATTTTGAATGTCTTCTGCCAGGTTCAGTTTCAGTTCTCCGGTGAGATCGAGAATGTTCGTGCCTTCTAAATTCTCTTTTATCCTTCCTTCTCCGTTCCCTATGGCTCCTTTCCTTACACGTTGAAGAACTCCTTTTTAAGGCATGAGTGACACTGGAAGTGCCATCCTTTAGCTGAAGGTCATAATCACGTTCTTCACGGTGTTTCCTATCAGAATTGCGCCTGAATTCTTCACTCTCTTGTTTAAGAAAATCCTCATACAATTCCATTTGATTTTGTATAACTTCCCGCAATATCTAAAGAGAAAAGAATGACCAGATGAACTAATGTTGTATGTATTACTAAAATGTGTGCCTAATTCATAGAAAGATGTAAGAGAAGCAGAAAAGCTTACACATAAAATATTAGCCTTCATTCTGTTTGCAGACTTACATGAATAAACTGAGACAGATTCACATACATGAGGCAGCAACTTTTCCCAGAAGAAGCTTAGCTTATTCATTCATTAATTTTACAAAATTAATAACCAGCTAATACAATAGGCTCCATGACCACTGTACTGATGTCCAACCCAACACAAAACAAAGAGTAAACTGAACCCATGGTGTACTGAATACAGGGTTGATTAACAATAAAGTTGCAAGGTTTTACTTTTAGCTTTTTATTATATATAAGTTGGTGGCACATTGAAACTGTAAAATTTCTTTCAGTGTTATGAAAGTGAAAAAGTTTGATAACCCCTGTGCTAGTATATTTACGAAGTTTCATTGTGTCCACATTAGCAACCATGTTATCCAAAGCTCCAAACCTGTTTACGATTTTCATCTGATACCATTCTTTACCTTCCAGACAGCTTAGCTTCTTAAAATTTAATCTTTCCATATCACAACTTTAAGTAGTGGGTGAAAAATATAAGACAATTTCAGTACTAAAATAAGCAAAATAAAAACTTAACATGGAAATTGTAATCTCAAAAAGCTGAATGAGCTGGAATTATAAAGAGCAGTATTAAGATTAAAATCTCCAATAAACTTGGATCAAAATGTGGACATCATTAGAGCTATGGAAACTATACAAGAAGGTACTGAAACTTTAGGAGCACACAGTCTAGATTATTATGTACTACAGAAGCAGAAACAATTGTTTGAAAAAATGTGCAAAAAGAGAAGGAATATGTACAAATCAAATGTTGCGTGTAATGTCTTTCATTCACTATTTAATTCACCTCTACTGCGTCCAAATATTTTCCTTAATACTGTATTTTAAAATACAGTAATTTGGACCAATTTGGATAATGTCAGTGTCCACAACGCAAAGCGCAGTCCTCTAAACCTAACTTACCTTAGTTGTTTTAAGATTAAATTCAACTTCCCGCACAGATGGTTGGGTAAACCTGAATATGGGTTGGGCACTTCTGTTTCCTTCCAAGATCAAGGGATTCTTATGCTAACATGTTCAGTGTTTCATATGTGAAGATAATACAGGGCCAAACAAAACATGCACTTAATCATTAATAATGACAGTAAGGATTTTGAAGGAGACGATAGAACAGGTTTCACAGAAATAACCTACCACTTATCCACATGAAATCTCAGGATAGATAGTAACCCCACCACTTTCAAGCAGAAACCCACTACGCTGGGAAAATGAGTAGCATTTGAAATAAATACGTACTTCTGTGTGACTTTTACGATTGGTGTGAACTTTCTTGCTCACTTTACGCCGCTTTGCATCCCGCTCTTCTGCAAGGCGCTCTATGAAAGTTTTGGGGCGTTTCTTTTCTTCTTTTTGAAATCTGTAAGGTATGAATAATTACCCTTCAGACAACACAACCAACTAAAAAAACTTGGAGTTACAGCAGTGTCTGTGACATAGTTCTCATCTTTTACCCACTTGCTTGTGTTATTTGTTCCTTTGTATATTTAGCAAAGATTTTTCAACTATAAAAAGGTCAACTGTGAACTGAAAGAGGTGAAACAAAGCCGCCATGGACTATTTAAGGCACTGTACCAGCATCTGCCTAAAGAGACTGAAAAATACCATTAAAAATCGGTTAGAATAGCTCATCTCTGGGCCAACAATCACATCAGAGTCAGACCAGCAAGAAATGGTACCCATTCAATTGTATCGTTTAGTTTGCATATGTAAATTGTACTGTGATAAAATCACTGAATGTCTACAACTTACACATGACCAAATACTTCTATCACAGTGAGCTTTACTTGCTTAACTGGTTCCAAATTGTGACTATAAACAAAATACTTGCTGGAAAGATGGAATGCTAATGAATGACAACATGCTAAATTATTGGTTTAATTCAACAAAGTGTGTACCTAACATAGTCCAAGATGCAGAACTGTGTCAAGTAGCTAACAGCTCTTCAGCTGGCCAAGAAATTCTCCGTATTTTATGGCCTGGAAGTCATTAACCTGTTCACCGGTTCAAGTACCATTCAACAAACTGCAAGAAGCTTATTACTTATCACATAAGTATTATGTCTCTGTGAGCCTACAGTCCACTGGACAGAGAATTCTTGGGTGCCATTCACATATATAGTCAGTAATAGGATGAACACAGACTGAAAATTAGGGTTTTCCTTGTTGTCAATGGCTGAGATCCATATGTTTAATAAAACTGCTCTATGTCAAAACACAGTATTATAAAGGCACAAAGGAGGTACAGCAACAAAAGTATATACGAAGAGCTTTATCTCACTACAGCAAAAAATCTGACATTTGTGCCTCTAAATCACTTGCATCAAAACATTAGCAACAGGGGGATGTGTCAACATGGAAATCACTGCACAATTGAAAGGACTGCTGGAGTTTAAGGCAGAATGAAATGTTGGGTACAAAGAACATTTATGCATGTTTCTTATATACTTACGGCATTTGAAGTTCCTCCGCCTTCACCAGTGGTCCTGCCCTTGTCTTTGATACAACAAAATCATACAACACTCTTCTCTCATCTGGTGTAAAATCAGAAATAATCCTATCCATGGTTTTTGGAAATGGACGCTCATCCAATCCCACAGCTGGAATACCTGTGGCAGTTAAAAAAAATTAATTTCCAGTAATGTAAAACTTGTCACCAATTCTGTTCAACTTGTACAGCAAATGCCTTACCAAGGAAGCTTTGGAAGGGTTTGGAGACTTCAAAATAGGAGGGCAAATCATTCACACTGTGAAATATGCAGACGACCTTGTGTTACTGGCTAAGGAAGAAAAGGTGCTACAGGACATGATCAATAAACTAATTGAAATTGGAAGATGCTATGGAATGGAAATGAATGTGGAAAAAACAAAAGTAATGAGAATTTCAAGACAACCATCACCAGTAAAAATTATGATAAACCAAAAACAA
>Ga0268261_10003830_pt1 | contig 11130 bp, 3 predicted proteins | sample TergutNc150P1_FD_190353 | JGI IMG/M metagenome (GOLD analysis project Ga0268261, IMG submission 190353) | Nasutitermes corniger P1 segment gut microbial community from laboratory colony in Florida, USA - Nc150 P1 (SPAdes) (version 2) | ecosystem: Host-associated > Arthropoda: Insects > Digestive...
CAAAAGCCTATCTACACAGGTTTAAAATAATAGACTCCCCACAGTGCACATGTAAAGCAGGACCCCAAACAGTGGACCACTTGATTTACGAGTGTAATATGCTACAGACAGAGAGAACAACCCTAGTAACCAACATACCCCCTGGAGCATGGCCGAAGGAGAAAAGAGAGCTAGTAAAAAACCATACAAAACATTTCACTCAGTTTATTAACTCAATTGACTTCGAAGTGATAAATAGTGATATAAATAGTGGACAAGTGTAATCATAAATGTTAAAGTGAATAACTCATAAACACTATCCAATGGACAAAACGACCAACAGTGGAAGGGAAAGTGTAAAAAAAAGCATGGTTGTTTGTAAAGTTAGCATGTAGCATTACACACAAATGTAATGGAGCATGCTGTAAATAAAAACCAGTTTAAAAAACACACACACACACATGCAGACACACACACACACACACACACACACATATATATTTGCTTCTTGGTTTTCAAAGTACAACCACAAAAAATGTTTTACTTACCGATATGTTAGCACGCGCACGCACACACAATTAATTGATATACCATGCCCCATATAATGAATGTTTGCCTGTGTACAAGTTACCAGCCCTCTTATTATTGGTATATAGAGGTCCAGCATGCTCTGCAGCAGTGGTCTTCATACTCCTAATGATTTGTGGGACATGTGTGAATAAATTTAAATTTTTGCAGAACCCCTGTAAAAATGTGTACTGTCTGGGTGCAAAACCGAAATGAATGTGAACTGCTGTTTAAAGAAATAAAGTATTTGTACATATTTATGAAAAACGGAATTTGCAGATGGGATTTAATTCAGGGTTTAAAGGGTTAATGGCGATTCATGCCAGAAATAAACAGTGCTGATTTTGCAGAAAGGTGGGGAGGAAAATTAAAAAAAAATGCTGTGAAAAATGGTCAGAATTATTTTCAGTGATTTCATTATAAAGAAAATGTGCTTGTAGAAACATTATGAGTCCCCTGCAGAATGCCAGGGCTCTTAAAAGTACGGTTTGAATACCACTGCTTTATAACGTCTCCAGACTTGCTGGCTTGCCAGTGGACAGGCAGAAGGAAAATAGTGTTATTGCTCAAGCATAAAAGATGGGAAAACTGCTCAGTATACTAGGTTATGAAGATAATAAAACTCCTAGAATTCACTTGTCATGCCCCATCTCCATTTAACTAACACAGAATGACATGTCAGTGATGTTTATTTTGCAGCAGACTTCAGGGAAAAATGTAGAACAGCGTCGTCTAAGGTGCAGTCTTAGTGCACCAGGTGCTGTAAGAAATGGCAGTGCATATGGGTCCCCCATATCCATGGATGCAGATCGTCAGGTAGCACAGCTGACATCAGCGGTAAGTGGAACTGTTTGTTAGATACGATACATCAGTTATGTACATGATGTTTTGATGCTCGGTTACAGTTATGCAAATGCTGCTGATATACGCTCATGTTAACACTTGTATGAAAATGTAATCTGTAACTTGTATGTGAGAAATTCCATTTTGTAATATACTCTGTGGCAGGCCTGCTGAACCTGTAGCTCGCAAGCAACATGTTGCACATGACACAGTGTTACATTGCTTGCAGAGACATTTGAAAGTCTTATAACCCATCCTCTGTCAAAGCTGAGACAGAATGCTAAAGACGTTTTGAAAACTAATGAGCCATGTATTTGTGCAGACATACATTACATTACTAGTTCATTTTGTAAAAGTGTGCTAAAATATTGACACCCTGGCCTCGGTTGTGAATTACATTTTTATACAGTTCTCTTCTTATAGTATATTTTTAATGTATATGTCTTACAGGCATTTAGATAGGTAGAAATGTGCATATAATTCTGTGTATACTCACTCATTAATTCTGTGTATTGAATTTTATGTTGCCTACGTGCAGAACAAGTGGGCCGGGTAGTGCAGTCGGTATAGCGACTGGCTACGGGCTGGGCGGTCCAGGGATCAAATCCCGGTGGGAGCGAGATTTTCCGCACCTGTCCAGACCGGCCCTGGGGCCCTCCCAGCCTCCTGTACAATGGGTACTGGGTCCTTCCCGGGGGTAAAGAGCGGCCGGGGTGTGATGCTGACCCCTCACCCCCTTCTAGTGCCATGGTCATGAAAGAGTAGAGTTATACCTCTACTCTCCCTATGGGCCGTACGGCCTGTACAGAGCCTCAGTGCCTGTACCAGGGGGCACATTACCTTTTACATGCAGAACAAATTTGCTGAAGTTGCCAGCACCACATAAAGTTTGAGCAGGCCAGCTGTGTGGAATAATGTTTCTGTTGACATAACCTCTTATTTATCATATTAAAAGTATACAAGTGGCAACGTGTTTGAACTTAATGCTGTCAACCATCAGCACATTGTTCACATATGTGCATATCAAGGTGTCCAGTATTTATATGCCATATAATTGGACAGATGAGATCTCAATGCTTTTGCATGGTTTTGTAGTAGTTACATGGGTGTATTTCTCTTACTATGTATATATTTTTGGCTAGATATTAAGAACTGCAGTTTCATGTGCATATAATAAAATATTATAAACATCATGTAGCATTTAGATTATTATGTTGTGTTTGTACAGTGGAAACTAAAAATGATGTTACTTGCACCTTGGATCTAGTGGCAGTTTTGTAAAGACAGAGGCGTTTTTTTGAGTTTTAAGGTATTAATTCCATATGTATTTGTGCAGGTATCACAATTGACAGAATATCAGTCTAGAATTCACCGGGAGATACGACGAACACAGAAACTACAGTGGCTGTCAATGATAGTGACATTACTTGTTGGTGTAGCCCTAGTATACATTTTCATTCAAGAATCCCAAGATTTTAGTGGACATATGTGCTTTCCAGAAGAAAGATTCCACACATCAAATATATAAGCATAAATTTATTACATTAATTTCTTACTACATTGTAAGATATGACACATCTGTTTGCTGGCAATGGTAGTTCTCTGCATTATCCTTCAGAATTACTACAGTTTTGGAGTCCCCTGCAGGAGACCTATTGGGCACTGAGTACAAAGCAGATGAGTTACTCTGAAACGTCGAGTCTAAACAAGGCCTTTGTGTTGCTGATGCAGCATTGGAGTATAACCTAAACACACATCACTTGAGATTGATATCTTCTGTTAAAAAATTAAATTGTTGGAGACTGAATAATCTAATCAGAGGACTAATGTACTTCCTCTACAATAAAACTTAAAACATTTGCTACTATCTCTATTTTTATATTCTAATATGAATTTGTATCTTGCATCTTTATTGATTAGTGTTTAGCTGCAGTTACATTTTTGTGATGACAGAGTAATTGGTTTGTAATTCAGATTATGTTATACTCATATGTTTGGTATGTTTATTTTGAACTGTATTAGAATGCATTGTGAAATAGTCTGTGCAGAGTTACACACAATTTCTCTTGACAGGACTGCTTTCCTACTTGGGGGAATTTCTGTTGTGTTATACAAGTAAGTTACCAGGCAGCCTGGCTGGCTCATCACCTTGCCTAACACTGTAGAGATCTCTTGTTTATGATAAACAACAGCACTGCCATTACCAACTGAAAAGAGTGATATGCTGATATTTGGCTAACACATGTAGAATAGCAAAGGAAAGCTTACTACAGGAGCAGAATCTAGTATCAGAATCTGTTTAAAAATATAACTAAATGAATGCTTAATTACCTTTGTATTTCCATTTTCTCAATCTAAAAAGAAGGCACAGAACTTGTTCTAGTGCTGTAGAATATTAACTGTGTTAAGAGGATGAAGTTCAGAACAAGAATCAAAGTAATTTTTAATAGAGTTGTTACAATCCAAAATTAATTACTGTAGATATAGTTTCATTTCAGACACTGCATTTACAATTTTATCTTGATAAGCCAAAGAAAATACAAATGGTTGCTCTATGTATAAAAAGTGTGATAGTTACTGGGGAATTTGAATAATGAGGAATGTAGTATACTCTAGAAGAATATAAAAAATTGTTAACCTCTTCTTACAGTCATAGTGAACAAACAGAATTTGACAGTTTGAAAATGGCTGAGGTTGCAACATTCTGTTAAGATATAATTACATAAATTAATTACAGAAAACATAATAAAATTGGGTCAACCTTTGCTGTGTCATATTCATGTCCCTGTTAATACATACAGTTGGATCCCAGACTGCAAAGTGTTGGGTTATGGATCAGTCACTCTTAAGACTGCTTGATGGAATCTCCTTAGGAAGTGTCCTTGGACCCTCATAAGCAAAAATATCAACATCCATAACGTGTGACATTGAAATTTTCCCCAGGGCTACCAGAATTGATGTATATGATGTGAGCTGAGTTTATGAACCTTCAAATTGTGGCTTCAGAACTGTTTTGCCCTAACTAAAGCTTGAATTGAATGCTCATATTTGTGTCAGGGTGTCTGTTTTATATAAAACTAGGCAAAACTTTTGCAATTTGTGCTTGATTTCACACTTTTACAAGGTCTAGGGTTTCAGTATTACTATGTACAATATAATTTTCTTGAATTACATTAAATAATTGAATTTATGTACATTTTAATATTAAGTCTGCCACTCAGTATTAATGCAGTGTATATATAACAAGAGCTCAAAAGATTATGAATTATTGGATATTAGAATTTTGTAAAGTTTTGTTTGTAAAATATTTCCAATGTAAGCCAACTATAAAATGAGAAATTTAACAAGTGTATTATATTTTTCATTCGACATTAAAGTCTTAAAGCCTGAACTCCCTGTTTTCTTTAGAAGCTATAAGGTAATTTCTAGTACGCGACATTCAAAGCATTTCTCAAAACAAGGAAATGGCGCAAAACAAAATTACCGATTTCCTTAAACAAACAACATTAATCCTTTAACAGCAATTTCAACACGTGCCGTCAGTACTCCACACTATTCAATGCAATAAGTTGGCTCTCCTGATGGACCTGTGTTGCATCGTTTCGTGTTATTGAACGCAGCCAGAAGCTTGTTTCTACATCAATACCTCTACTGCGCATGCCTGCTTTCGAAAACGAACTTCGATCGCCATATTTTCTCCTTGTCCACAAGCAACGCCCTCACTCGTAAAATTTGGAGTTACGAGGTATGTTTTCAGTCTTATATTAGTAAAACTCGCCAGTGAAACTCAGTGTATTTGTTACATACTCTGCAGTGTCAGTTTATTTCCTTGTCTGTGGTAATTACAGTGCTTGAAGATAGTAATTGAAGGTAAAATTTGCGACATATTCCAAGGCACGCTGACCCATCCTTTTCATGGACTCCATGTTGATGACAGCGCCAACCGTGCCAATTTTGAGCAATTTTTGCCGTTAATGCCCCCTGTATCCCAAAATTGTAAGTAAGAAACAGAGTTGAAATTGTCCCGGTAGATTGCGTATCGTTAAGAGAACTTGAAATAGTGGATAAATAGGGTTATTATACAAGATTTCCTTGTGACCTTTCACATGCATTTTGGACATGAATGTTGCATTGAAGTAGAAAGATTATCATGGCGTTGTAACTTCTGAAACTGTAAAGGCGGTTCTCGCGAATGAGGGCGCTTTTGTGGACCCCAGATTTGAATGTGTCTCCCTGGAGGAACCATATGATAGCTTTCAGCATGCTTTATATATTAATATTTACTAACACTGTAATGATTTCCCACATTAAATTGGAGTATATTAGGCCGTTACCTTTGTTTTGGTCCAAAATGGCGGCGTAGACCCAATTTTGTAAAATGTAGAGCGCGAATACGTGTGGGTTCTTAAACCCATGTAGTGTTTCATGAAGTGAGTGGGGTAAGTGGAAAGTACGTATGTTGTGTATGAATTAGCATGTATTGTATTTTGCATGTCTGGAATTTGTAATGGGAAGTATCGCACGTTAGGTTGTGCTGTAAGTAGGATTTGAATGCTAGATGTAGGCTAGACATTTGAAGTTTCCTAACACTAACCATGATTATAATTACTCCCTCCATAACAAGTCGGCGTGCTGGGATAGCGTAGTCGGTATAATAACTACGCTACTGACAGGACTATCTGGTTTTCGAATCCCAACATAGGCAAGGATTTTTCTCCTCACCAAAAAGTTCAGACTATCTGTTCGGCCCCTGATTCTCTTATTCATTGGATACAGGCGTGTGATGAAGTTGACCACTCACATCCATCTAGTACCAAGTTTAAGAATGAGCGGAGCCATACCTCTTCTCCCCCTACTTGCATTCTTGGGATGGACAGAAATAACTTTACCTCTTTACTAATTCCCCAGTATTATTAATTGTATAAACAATTTTTGGTGAACATTGTGCTTGTAAAATTCATCTGGGTCAGCAGTGGATATTTCAGGTCACAGCATTTGCAGGTATTTTAATTTACATTACAATTATATATAATGGATCATAATTATAATATCAAAATTGAGGAACTTTGGTTATTAAGGAAAGATACTGCAATATGAATGAAATGCTAAAGGACCAAACTTCAAAAATATACTGTGATTGCAAGACATGTTCATGTCACTTAAGTGTGAATGACACATGGATGGACCCATATAAGTTATTACAGATGTAGGCCTATATTGTACACCTTAATGACCAGGTTATGTGTATCATATCCTTGAGCAGAGATTTCTAACCACACAGTTCACAGATGTGACAGAGTGCTGTGGTATTGTCACATGTGTATGTTTAGTAGGCTATGTACACATTTGCTTCATATGGAATTTTTAGGCAAGTTTGGATCCATCATCATACCAGTTTTACATTTGTAATGGGACTTGTTTATTACTGATGAAACTAACAGCCGAATATAGATGTTATGATATAGCAGCGTTATATTGCATTAGACATACAAAATAAGTTGTAGCTAAAGTTGTGTTTTTAAGAATGCCAGCATGCACAGTTTGTGTTGTATTAAGTTGTAATGTCACCTCTGCAGTTCTCACTGTTACCACGTTGGTATGACAGAAAACTGTAAGTACATGGGCATTATTTTATCTGACAACTTGCATCACTCTTCACCAGGACCATTGTACAAGACAACAGCATAATTTTTACCACTATTCAAATTTGCCATAAGTACTGGCTTACACATTTTACTTCAGTATACTCCAGTTAATATTGTGTTTTTACGTGACCACATTTAAAGGCAGTGCTAAAAATATTTTCCTTGGGCTTGCAGCCATGCTTAGATATTGACTTAATGGCAACTGCTAGACACCTTGTGCATACATATTTTAATTAACCAGACAGATTTCTTGAGTAATTAAATGTATATATTATGCAGTATTTCTCTCCAAACAAAATCGTAGGTTTACATAAATATATACATACCTGATCAATCATGATTGTTTTTTCTCCAATGTTTTTTCATTTTAGAAGATTTATCAGTAGGATTTCTTAGAACAACATGACTGTAATAAAATGTGCATATTATTAGAAGCCCTGTCATCACACCAAATGTACTGTAACTCAGTCCTCATTTTCATATGGTACCACATAGCCATAAATAAGGCAGTGGTCATGGGTACATGGGGAAACTATAGCGGGTGTGGATGAACAGCCACTACCAAGATTTAGGTTATGTTATTGTAAGAGGAAGGTGTTTTAAGTTTACATTTCATTTGTTTAAGATCTTGATAGCTCTCAATTATCTGTGCACTAGAGTCAGTGATAGGGGGCACGCGGTGGCGCAGTTGGTTGAGGCACTGCGCTACAAGCCGGAAGGTTGCGGGTTCGATTCCTGATGGTGTCATTGTATTTTTTCATTGACATAATCCTTCTGGCCGCACTATGGCCCTGGGGTCGACTCAGCCTCTAACAGAAATGAGTACCAGGAATGTTTCCTGGGGGTAAAGGCAGCCGGTGCGTAGGGCTGACAACCTTACTACCTTCATGTGCCAATTGCCTTGAAATCTGGGAGCCTTGACCTCCTGGAACCCTCAGGGCCTGTCCAGGCTTGTAACGGGATTGCTTTACCTTTACCTTTTAGTAGAGTCAATGATAAATTCATTAACCAACCAAGAATTAAGTGATGGTTTTACTCCCATCTTGTAAGTTCACATGGCTGTGATGGTGGTGTAATGGTAGGAAATTTGGCCAATATTACGTGGGACTGGTACCCATTTTTTTTTTGTTCCAGGTTTCATAAAAATCCACCTATGAGTTTAAAACTTAGAACATTAGACATTTTCGCAGGAATAACAATCCATTTTTTGGTATGTCAAGTATGACATTGTGTAGTCTGCTAGTCTGCACAGTCTCATACACAAGAAGACTACAATATAGTGCACAATAAAATTTAGAGTTGTGGTCTTTTTGGCTTCTAACACTGTGTAGTCTGATATTCAACCCTGAAGATGGAGGCAGAATGTTTGTTCAGAATGTTAGTACCCATGTACTGCACCTTCCCTGAAGACCACAGGGTAGTTGCAAAATTTGTGTAGAAGGGAATGGATCAACACACGTACGAATGTGTTCTTGCTATAAACTTATCTCTCCTTATCTTGTAAGGAAAGAACCTAAAACATACACATTTACAGTTTATCAGGTATTTGAAGTAAATATAACAAGGAATTCTGAGCAGAATTTCAAGTCTACTTTCCTGTTGCTTAGATTTTTAGTCCTGCATGTCTGTTGTTGTCATTATTGTTTTATTTTATTTCCCAAATAACTCCAAGTGCAGATGTCACACACAAACATTGAATTTTATGGATATAACTTCAGAGTTTTGCAGTGTCCCCATGTGTGTGGTTGTTGCCTTACAAACAATATTTCATGCGTATTTTGTAGATAATACCACATTTTACGTGCCTGACCCCATCGGTTCGATGTTCATTGCCATGAAGCCAACAGCTAAAGAATGTTTTTTGCACTGTTACCATATCATTATTTTAAATTCTATGAAAATACACCTGACCAGAAAGTACATATTTTTCCACAGCATGTTCCACATCATTTCAGGATCCTTAAGTAAGTGGCACTAGTGATGTTTCCACTGACCCTCATGTTTTAGGTGTTATGTAATATTAACCAACAAAATGCACCCTTTGTAAATTAATGTGCTTGAGCACATCCTTCCACCTGCTAGACTGCTTATGTAAATGCATGAAAAACATACCATAAAAAACTGCAAGGACATATGGTCTTCCTGATGATGAACACATGATGTTCGAAATATGTAAAAGACAGGAAGAATTGAATTAAAACAGTAATTTAAAAAGCGTGCATTTTGTTTGTTAACAGTACATTATTGTATCACAATGCACAGTACAAAAAACATAAAGTTGTTAGGTGTGTTTGCAAAATTGCAAACAGTGACCCTCTTCTGTCTTATCTCTCCCTCTCCATCCAGCTGTCTGTATAGAACAACTTGGCTCCCACTGGATGGATTCTCATGAAATTTGATGTTTGAGAATATTTTGAAAATAGGTTGAGAACTTCAGATTACATTACAATCTCAGAAGAATAAGTTTTATTCTACATGAAGACCTATATACATTTACAATAATATCTTGCTGAATTCTCTTAGAATGGAAAATGTCTCAGACAAAAGTTGTAGAGAAGATCAAAATACGTTTTATATACAATGAATTGTTTCTGAAAATTGTGCCATTTATGTAATGATGTGAAAGATATGGTACAGCCAGACCAGCCAGAAATTACATTAGAATGGCTGTGCAGAAAATATGCCAATTGGATGCTGGGTAACTAAGGCAAGAATACAGACGCACACGCGTAACGTATAATACTTATTGATTTTGATGTTCGTGGATCTGTGCATCATAGTACAATTCATACAGAAAAATCCAACAAGATTCAACATTGTATGAAAATTTATTATTCCATATTTATATGAAGCTCAACATGTTTCGGGCAACACACCGCCCATCATCAGGAGCCTAAAACTGCACTAGCAGCCTCTGGTTTTGCATACGCGGAAGGTTGTTGGACGTGTGGTTGCTGGACGCTGTGAGGCAGAGTACTCTGCCTCACAACGTGCTCCTGATGATGGGTGGTGTGTCACCCGAAACATGTTGAGCTTCATATAAATATGGAATACTAAATTTTGATACATTGTTGCATCTTGTTGGATTTTTCTGTATGAATAATACTTATTGCTTTTCCACAGCAGCAGTGGTTGTATGACCATGCTGCATTGTTACATGATGTATATGTTGCCCGTCTTGTTGTTACTGGTTGTAAGAGAGTAAAAAAGTACAACTCTTTATTGGCCTTCAGTGGCAATAATGTTGGTACAAAGTTTTGTTAAAGTCTGTCAACTGGTTCAGAGGTTGAAATAGGGGACACACAGGGAGTATTGTGATCTCATAATCCTTCCTTTCTTATAAAGGAAAGTAGGCAGAACATACCCATAGATCTATGGCATGTACTGTCTTTTACAACTTGAATATTGGGATCATTGGTTTGAATTATACTTGGATTATGGATGTGTGTCCTACCTGATATGTACAAACAGGTTGCAGAAAACCCAGGAAGCAGGAGGCCCTGGACTGCATTGGCCTCTAGTGCCATAAAGATAGATAAAATTGTAAAGCTAGCAGTTCTGTATGACTCTGCATCTTGGTCTCTTACATGAAGGGACAAACCTAGCCTATGGGTGCTTAAGAACTGTGGTGTTGGGCTGGAGAAATTTGCATAATGAGGAACTTCATGATTTGTACACTGCATCAAATATGGCTAGGATGATCAAGTATGGAAGGATGAGATGGAGGGATGGCACGTGGCATGCATAGTAGAGGTGAGATATACGGGTAGAGTTTCATTTCATAAATCTGAAGACTGGATGTAGGTGGGACACAAATATTCAAATTGATCTGAAAGAAATAGTGTAGGATGGTGTGGTCTAATGCATTAGGTTCACGACAGGGGCCATTGGCATTGTGAAAACAAATTAACATGGAGTTCCATAGAATGCAGGGATTTTTTTTGACTGGCTGATCAGCTATTTGCTTCTGAAGAAGGGCTCTGCTTCTTGTAGTTAGTTAGTTAGTTAGTTATTTAGTTAGGTACATAGGTAGGTAGTTAGCTAGCCAGCCAATCATTCAGTCAGGCATTTGTTTTTTTTTTTGTGTGTGTGTGTG
>Ga0268261_10003831_pt1 | contig 11130 bp, 5 predicted proteins | sample TergutNc150P1_FD_190353 | JGI IMG/M metagenome (GOLD analysis project Ga0268261, IMG submission 190353) | Nasutitermes corniger P1 segment gut microbial community from laboratory colony in Florida, USA - Nc150 P1 (SPAdes) (version 2) | ecosystem: Host-associated > Arthropoda: Insects > Digestive...
GCGACGAGCTGATCACTCGTCCAGAGGAGTCCTACCGACTGTGCTGCGTCGTTGTGTGTGATCTAGAAACATCAAGAATAGGTGCTCCATATATATACAACGTTAGGCTCCTAAGGGTTAAAATTAATGTTTTAATCTGGCATTCTTTTTTTCATGAAGCCTTCAGAGATTAAAAATGTAATGTAACATTCAGATTTGAACACCACCACTTATCAGGCATTTCATACTTTACATTCACCAGCAAATGGCAAATTCAGCCTCAGGCATTTAAAATAAATTCTGTAACTGTAGTTATAACACAACACCATACAGACCTACATAGCAAGTTACAATCACTCTTTAAAACCAGGAGATGCTACATAATAGCAATGGCACAAAGTGCATAGAGTTCTGTACTTCAAAGCATACCACATATGCCTCGCACAATTTTAGATGTACTAATAAGACTTAAGAAAAGTTGAATATCCCTTTCTAAGTGTAATTTTATATTCCACACATCTACACAAAACATACTTAACAGTGACTTATATGAAGCCAATTAAGCAATAATAAATTTTTTAACCCTATTCGATCTTTGTTTTCAATATAATGCAGTGGTAACAAGTGCATCTTTATGGCAACAGGAAAAGAAAAATTATCTTTCATTTTTTAACTTACTTTTATAGGATATGAAAATAAGAATAATAAGTATTCAACTTCTGTTCTGTTCTAGTCAGTTGACAGTTTCCTCAGCATGAAAACAGCCTGTCCATTACATCAACAAGATTAAAAAAATAACTGTTTTTACTCACATATCTTACTTCCTATGCAATTCCTTTCAGAAGGGCGTAACTTGTCACGAAGACTACATGATGGATGAATTACTGGATGCCAATCGAAGTCAAAATATCATAAAATTGTAATTACAAATATATATAGTCAGCATGTGTGAACTGTGTAATTAAATTAAAATAGCCTAAAAATCTCAAGCAGTCTAAATCTGACCCTGAGGACAGCCAAATTCCTCATGCATGTACTGGATTTACCCCTAATATACAACGACACTACAAATAAAGAAACCCCCTTTACAATCTTAACTTTTCAGTAAAATTACTACACAGAATGTATTTAACCTGGCATGCAATTACAAGGTGGGGCTTGACTTGTAGGGGATGAATAAAAAAAAAAAATCGTGGTTTCATTTTTCAGTAAATATGGTAGGTCATCCTAAAAATGTATTATATTAGTAAACATAAGCATCTTGGGCATTGTGTAAGCTAACATAACATTCAAACAACTAAATCACATACTTTGTAGCCACTAATTATATAAACTCAGGGATATAAAAACTTCCTCATTGTCTTCTAAGATATCTGGAATGCAGTCTGTCATTAATTTCTACATAGTGTAAAAACAAAGCCCCATGGAAAATGTATTTGGCATTACATGGTACAACAACAGACATGCTGTCTTAAAAATGCTCCCTGCAAAGCCATGTTAATAAGCAAATATCTTGTGACTTCCACATGACCATTTCTATCATGTCACAATGAGGAGAAAGTGGGCTGAATGTTAGAATGAGATTATATTCTATTATAAAGCAGAAAACTTTGCATTCCTGCGGAGAACACTTCCAACAATCTCTTTAAAGGAATGTCCACACTGAATTTCAATACACTTTTTACTAAAAGTGTTAAAGTTAATAGCAGTGCAACATCATGGTAAGTGTTCACCTGTCTTTATTATTCACTGCAGGGAAAAGCATAAAACACTTACAATAGTGGTTACAAGAGTATGGAACATTCATAAAAAATAAATAAAATATATTACTAAAATGATGGACTGATGGAGCTTGAAATAATGGTAACTTCAATTAAGAATTTTCCTTATCATGATGTAGCTTTGCTCCATATGATGTTGCCACACTGTCAATACTCCAAAGCTTCATTTTTTAAAAACATACACTAGTCACAACCATAACATGTGTTACTACTGGCACCACATGAAAATAAAAACTATGACAAAGAGGTGCTGCTGGTAACATTCAAACAGTGTCTTTGAAAGTTCTTACAAAATCTAAAGCTGACTTTATGCAGGTAACAAGTAAGACATGGCTAATGTGGAAGAAGCAATCTTCTAAATCTTGTGATGTGAGTACAATTAGTTCAACAGATCATTCCATCACAAACATGAAAATAAAATCAGCACATACATCATTTGCACCAAACCTGAAACAAATGAACAGTCAATGGCCAAGGGCAGGTATAGGTACACTGCTCATTTATATCTGGATTTGTTCATTACTCAGCATGCATAATATTACTTTGTTAAAGAACTCTGCCAAATAATGTACATGGCAGAGGTCTGACAGCATGCCACTGAATTACAAACGAATATCCACCTTCATTATTCAGTGGAATATGTCAATGTTAAGATTTTATTGAACAGCACTGCTATAAATGTTGCAGTCAAGTGACTAGCATTCCTGCTTCTTGAAAGGTGCCATGTCTGATTCTTGGCCTAGAGGCCAGCCTGATTGTTTTAGTGGTCTTTCTCAGCTCCATGAGACAAATGTTTGGAGCATGCCTTAAAACTGTCCACATAATCCCCTGTAACACTGCATTAGCAACGCAATTTATAAACGAAGAAACATATCATCAGCACAGGCATGATACGGATGTGGACAATATCCTAAATGTCTACTCAAAGAATTTAATAAAAATGTTCATGAATGGGGTTAATAAAAAATTTCTCAGTGTGGACATACCTTAACTAGCTGTTGTGAAACAAAATTAACATTGCCTCTTCTTTTACCTTAATCATGCATTTATGGGTGCATCTCATGAGGATTTTAATGCAGTATGCAAGAAGAAATAAGTTCATCAAATTTTCACGTAAGTATTAATAAATTTTCTCTTGGTATAAGATAAGGTATATCCTGTTACAGTGTATGTTTAGGATGTAATGTGAAATTCTGGATGTCATTACACTAACCATCTTGTAACTGACATGATTCCTAATTAATAGTCATACCATAAACTGGTAGGAACTGTTCCATTTGATTATTCATCAAACCGGTCAGAGGGACAGTGATACAGAAAAATATACCTTTAAAGCATTGATTTACATCTTGGTGTGGGATGTCTGGAATGGTACAAAACTGCATAAAAAGTACAGGTGAGGAGGCATGAGAATAGAGAAAACAGATAAAATATGAGGAAGAAAAGGAATAGAAGATAAAAGCAAAGATAAAGAGGACGGATTTTTACTAGGATATCCCTAGAAAGGGTCAGACAAAAACTGGAGATGTGGAACTGATGTATTAAACACTGAATTAGAACTTGTGGACAGTGCAAAACTGAGGTGTTTCCTGTTTCCTCTGTATGGTTCTTGCGATGAATGCCAGTGATGTGAGCACTCACCACTGATACCCAACAAAATGCAATCTCGCTAATAGCTCCCCCCCCCACACCCCCTGGGGTTCCCACCATTAAACATGAGAAAAGTTAAGAGTACACAAGCCAATGTGGCTGGATATACAAGCTTTGAGCAGCAGATGTGTATGTTAAAAGGTAAAGTTCACCCTATAAACTGCCATTGCCACTTTATCCCTGGGAATGACCCAATACCCATTGTAGAGAAGGCTGGGTGGGCCCCAGGGCTGGTCTGGACCTTTGCGGAAAATCTTGCTCCCACCGGGATTTCATCCCTGTGCTGCCCGGGCTGTAGCAAGAAGCTGCCATATGAACAATGCTATCGCAGCACACCAGTGGATGTATATCAAGACAAACTTGATCACAATAATATTTTAACTAATGCATGTTATTTTCATTTAACCTAACACCACATTATATTCAAAGCTAAATTAAACTAGCTGACCACCATTCCATACAGAGTCAGTCCAATCATTCAGCCCCTCTAGAAAGTGATCAGTCCTTTAAAAATCTGTTTTTCTACATGTCTTCCCACTGGCCACAGCCTGACAGCTAAAACACATCAGTTTCTTCTGGCATGTACTGTTAGCGTTACAAACAGCCACAAGGCAGTTGTTTCACCATCGACAAAGCTTAAAGAATTGTGAAATACCACCAATATAACCTACACCTACTAGCATCATCACTAAGAAACAGGATCCACATTAGCATTGACTCACCATGCCAGCCAGCCTTGGAGTAAGGGGACTTGATGCAAGCAAGTACAGAAAAATAAAAGATGTATACAATTTACCAGGTGGCAAGACTGCAGTCAAATCATTAAAAACTGTCAAGCAAATAGTCAAATAATATCCCTACTATCAAAGACAAATTTGTGTTTCAGAATTTGTGAAACAGCAGACCATATCACAATGGGGGTCTCCAACTAGGTTGACATACATTTCAGTACAATACAGCGGGATAACTGATGTCTACATGGACGTATAAGTTCTCTATGTTTAGAAATTTAATAATAATAATAATAATTTAAAAAAGAGAGAGATCATCAAGAAAAGAAAACCCTTTTTTGTAAAAGCTGTGTGGGAGAAAACTTAAATTTATTCTGAGTTGCTGATAATTCTGAATTCAGATTACCATGTTGAATTTTTCATAACTATAGAAACTTGCACTAATGTTATTGAGAGATAAAAACATTTAAATTCAATACTGTAATACTGTAGCCTTAAAATTTAAACTTTTATGCAGTAAGAAAATATACCAGTATTAGTCTATGTCTGCAATGTGCAGCATAAAATTACACTACCTCCAGTGTACATTTTCTGTAGTGTATCACACTTCACACTTCGTGTAAGAATTTATTTGCTGGCTGAAAATAGTACTTACAGTATGCAACTTGTTTTGTCAGCCTCCCTTAACTGATGCCTAAGGATGTGCAAGCACACAAATAAAACTTGAGAGCCCAAACATCACTAGCACTGTGTCTCTTTGTGCAGGGCTCTGGCGCTACATCACGCAATCCCATTGTCAAGGTGGGTCCTCTTTTTCGAATCTGTTCTATGCAACCTTACGTCAACAGTGCCAGAAGATGAAGCTCCAACTTGATGGTCTGGCGTGGACTTGAGGAGGTCTGGTTGTGGTCCTTGCTGCTGTTGTTGACCGGTGGAGCCGAGTGTACTACAGTGTACAGCAACAGTGGAGCTCAGTGTACTGTAGCCTGTGCCTCCACCTGTTGTGGGCTGACGACTCCGCTGCAAAGACCGATGAGACCCATTGCGAGTCAGAGTGCCCATCTGAGGAGTTCCAGGAAGACCATGTCCAAGAGCATTCATGTAGTCCGCAATCAGCAGCGTCAGCTCCAGAATCTGTGTGTTAGACATCAACTGATGTTTATTTTTGTTCTCTTGCCTCTGCTTCATATCCAATACAAGTGACAGTGTGTATTAGGAACAATATTTACATAATTGGCAGGTTAAGTTTTAACATCTTGATGAAAAAATAAAGCTAAAATGCAACTATGTATGTGTGTTCAGAATAAATACAGATATACATAATAAAACACAAACACACATAGTCATATGCCATAAAGCCAGTAACATCATGCAAGGATGTTAACTGGCTAAATTAACTAGTCAACCAACTAACTAAACAAACTGACTGACCACCGACTGACTGACCAAACAACCAACAATTAAATAACTTCATGCAGCAGAGTTCTTCTTCAAAAGCTAATGGTTCCTCAGCTACTGAAGAAATTCACCACATTTTATGGTACCTGAGGGTTCATTACGATGTTCACAAGAGTCCACAGGTTGTCCCTATCCTCAGCCAGATTAACCCACTCCCCACTCTCCAATCCAATTTATTTAAGATCCATTTCAATATTATCCTCCCATCTATGCCTAAGTCTTCCAAGTGGTATCTTTCCTTCAGGTTTCCCCACCAAAATCCTGTATGCATTTCTCTTCTCCCATCTACACAACACATGTCCTGCTATTTCATACACCTTTATACGATCACCCGAATAATGCTTGGTGGGGAGTATAAATTATGGAACTTCCCATTATGCAATTTTCTCTTCCCTCTTGTTACTTTCCCATTTTAAGCCCAAATAACTTCCTCAGCACTCTATTCTCGAATACCCTCAACCAGGACGTAAATGCTATTTAATATTATGACACTTAATGGTCACAACGCACTGCAGTTTTACTTCAATACAGTGCAAAAACAATCAAGCAGTTAACATGTTTATTGGAGTAACAGCCCCCAACAAGAGATGTCATGGGAGGGTGGAGAACAATGCAGAATGTTTTGCCACAAGATAATACAAACCTGTGGAAACATCAATGGATCATAACAGGGAGGAAGATTAGTCTCTAGGTTTTGAATTGATCTATCCTGATATTGCAAAATATTTCAGGAATCCAGAAAAAAACCATCCACATGCAGCTTTCTGTGTCTGCCATAAAGGATATTGAAACTGGAAAACTGAACAGAATGAGTAAACTGGAAAGCACTGGCAGACACTCATCATAAATTATGCACTGTTATTTCACTCGCTAAGACACTGCACCACAGAATTTTCAAGTGAGACATCCCTGTTGTGTTTTACATGATCAATATATGTGGTAAAAATTATAAAAGTATATAGTCATACACAACTCTCAATTTATTAGAAGTATTAGTTGTATTTCCAGCTACATGTTTCGGCTCTCATAACTTTCAAAGCACCAACAATTGAACATACAAACCACTCCGAAGACTAGCCTGAAGAAGGCTCTGTATATGAGCTGAAACATGTAGCTAAAAATAAAACTAATACTTCTAATAAATTGAGAGTTGTGTATAACTATATAATTTTATACCACATATATTGCACCACAGAAGCTCACATATACCATAAGTGGTGCTCACTGATGGAATAATTTCTACATGACATTGTACTAAAAAGATACCAAGTCTGAAATCTTCAAAACAACAGGCCCTGTAATTAAACTGCCTGGACTAAAAGACTATGGTAATAGGCTCTATAGATTCAACATCACTAACACGTATCACTGGATGGTGTTGAATATATACGTGTTCTACATGCGTGAGCACTACAGATTGTCTCCAGATATAAAGAGGATCTGTGTATGTATTTAATAAGCAACTGCCTTCAGCTCAAAATATGACAATCCTCTACCTTTATGCTGGGCAAGGAATTACTAACTCTTCAGTGTAAATGTTCTGTGTCACAAAAATTTACAAAGAACCCATCTGGATATCTTTAACCTCTAATTCTGATACTACCAGATGTTTTGATGTATGTCACACTCAACACACAAGCAGACAACACTACTTACATCGTGCCCTATTGCCAATTTTCTGCTAAATGGGCATATTCAAAAGATGTCATACTACTCTAGCAATAAAAACAGTGCACGTGTTGGGAAGGGCACACTTTACAAGAATGGAGGAGACAAGGGTCAATACATTCATTGGAACGCATATTTTGTATGATAAAGTAGGAACCACTGGGCAAAGAGCCATTTATTTTTCACACATTCCTTTATGCAAGTCTAAATGCAATGCTCCAAATTTAGTTCTAATACAGGCATTCCATTACGATTATACTTTGTTACGTAGCACATGCACTACATTAACAAAATACCAACAAACCCAACACCAGATAATGAGACTAGCAGCACAGTCAGCAGACAGGCACATATAATACATAGTGTGATGCTATTATATCTTTACCTTTGGCTTGCTAAGAGCAAACAGCAACTTCTGACTTCCTGCACCTTCTTCAGCTGAGACCACAAGCATGAAGTCATCCTGACAGCCTCCAAATGTAACAATAGATGAATAAGGATACCTGCAGAAATTCCATTTACTGGGTCATCTAACAGTTTGCCGTTTCATCACATGACAGATTGTTGTGAACTGATAACTGTTGCCCTTACTTCTCTAATGGCATTAAATACTCATAAAACCCAATAATCCACACACTGAAGTACACATTTATTGACTACAAATTTCATGAAATATATATATATGTAAGCAGCTTTTGTAAAGGTAAAATGTAACTTATTTGATAAAAGTAAAATACTCCGTGTACCACGCCATGCGGCACAAAGGTGTAGCAGGGCATATCTCTACTTAGTTGGCACTATATGGGGGTGGGTGGTCAACAATTTCTTTGGTACAGAATAAACAACAGGAACTCTGGAATGCATTCCACAGAACTGATATGCAAATCTTGCACAAATATACTGCTCAGTCTACAGCCAGGTTAAAATAATGTATGTTGTAATTCCTCCTTTGAAACCTGTTCAATTACGTAATTCTAATTTTATCTGACTACCCAATATGAACATTATGATCATTCTTGTTTTTTACTTCCTTCTTATCTTCCAAAATTAGGCAACACCGGACTTGTACTGTTAACAAAACCTTTATTTCAAAGTCTCCTTGGAATCCTCCTGCTCCTCACTCAGTAGTTCTGTAATTCCATACTACCCTAGGCTTCCATTACTTTCCAGTTTCCTAATTTCACTTCACCCACGATGTATATTGCAAGTTTTTTCAGCCCTCCTTGTCTCCAAGTTTACTATGGTGAGTGTACATGTTTGTAATATTGGTACAGGATATTCCTTTTTACAACCATATTAGTTTGCCTCAAAAAAAAAAAGTACAATGTATTTACAAACTCACATTACAAGATCTGATTTTTCAACACAATACATACACTTTGCAGGCAAGTACAAATGTTCATTGCCTGTGTATGTAGAGCTTATGGATGCCTCTCTCATATACATTCTAGCCCTTTTCTCCATAACAGTTTCATATTTTGGGGTTTCTGAATAAAAGGTAGACAAGGGTTCTAATACAAATTTGAAATATCGTATTTGCCTAAATGCAAGACAACTCTAATATAAGATGAAACACTTCTGTCAAGGGAAAAAAAATAAAACTTCTACTGTAAAAAAAATTTTACACTTAATTTCAAACACTTAGAACACAAAGCATGTCAGATTCTATCTACCTTTACCACTCAGTGTCACTGTCTCCATCTTCACAGTCAGTGCTTTCATGTTCTTCACACACACTCCTAACATTCCCAACCTCTTCACTGCCATTCCACAATATACCGTCATCAGTCCCATCCAATGCACTGGATACACAGCACTTCTAAAACCCTTCACAATCACTGCCGGAGAGATTTGTTGCCATGCTGTTATGATTCACTTGGACTAAATAATACATTTATATATATTGGTTTAGAATTACTTGAACCCAAGAAGTTTCACAATTTTCTCCACAGATGATGTTAGTGGTGTGAAGAATTTTAAATACATGGGTTCCGGATTTTTATGGTTTTTAATCTGTGTATTGGTCCAAGTTTTATTTTTGAGTCTTGCACTTAATTTTTCACTTTTCAATAGCTATTTTTCTGTTACTACCCTTGGACTAGATCTGTTCTCAGGTGCATATATTAACAAATTACTGTTTTTATGGTGTCCAGTGACTGAGAATAGCTTGATCTAATGGGTCTATTAGGTTAGGCATTTCTTTGCCTTAAAATGGAAACAAAGCCAGCTTCCGTAATTTCTGCGCTTCTTTAAAAAGTTCAATGATGAGCAATGTCCCAAGAAAAGATTGTGTTAAGTTAATTTTAGTCATGCTCTGTTCCCTCATTTGTTTACACATGACAGTTTGGCAATGCAGTCCTTTGTTTGGCTCTGTACAGTCCAGTTTGGCACAGTCTGGTTCGACGCTTCATACTTGAATTTAAGATGACCTCACATATTTAAGCAACAAATTTATGGGAAAGATCTTACATTTGAGTAAATATGGTAGATGACAATCTGAAACTATTCAAAAAGTAGCCAAAACAATTCTGTCAGAAAATACCACGCACATTACGCCACAACAGAAGGTACAGCTGAATGTTGAGAGTAACTGTGAGCAATGGTCTAACAGGAAAGACATTTCTGATCAATATACATGATCTAGCTGGATTGTCAGATTACCATGGACATTTATGTACGATGGCAAATAGGAACTAGATAGCAATACTTACTTAGCAATAGCCTGCATGGAGGCCAGCTCCAGCAAGGTAACACTGTCTTCACTGACCACAAGCCACAGCATTGTTCCAAGTTCCACCCCTGGCCATGGTTGTGGGGTGTGTAATTGAGCTTGGAACAGCGCTGCACCAAAATGTGGCCACTTGCGGGTGCATGTCAGGTAGATACGCACACAATCCAAAAGGCTTCGTCCTTTTAAAGTAGCCCACTTCTCTTGCAAACGTTCCTGTAGTTCCCTGTAGCAGTTATGGTACTACTGTCAGAAAAATCATACTTCTTCTCTTTGGATGGCCATAGTATAGGACAGAAGATATCATGCACAGACTGTGGGTGCGTGATACACACATACAAATGTAGAAGAATATATACACATGTCATGAAAATCATCTTAACACCTGTCTTGCAACAAACACTCAGGAACGGGAGTTGGGGTAGGTATTATTGGCAATGTTGAATATTCAATTATCATCATTCAAGAATTGTTGGATTACAGGTGCAATAAGACCATTTACTTAATATATAGCCTTAATAATCTATGTTTACTGTCACTAAGTCTTATAAAAAACATTTCAGTCATTGTCACGTTAATGTTATTCACATGCGTATAATTGCATTTTGTATTCATTTTTCCATAATTGCTTGTTGTCCGTATCTGACTTGTTCCTCTGTTTGTAACTATAGCCATATCCTATGCGTTCTTGTTACACAGTGGTTTGTTCCAGTCTGTATTAAACATCATTCACGTACTTGACTTGCAATCAGTCTGTTTGATTCCAAACATTTATATAATGTATTACTCTTGACATGTTCTATATCCTACTTTGTTTTTATTTGTGGATTTATGGAACGTTAAATAAAATATCATATCATATCACAGGTGCACATGAGGCACAGAGATGATATCTTATGGCACAATCCTGATATGGATGGCCCCAATTTAAGAAGCAATTGAGAACAATGAGTAGACTGGGAGTAAGGGAGTGGATTTACGAGTGTAGAAGAGAGTTAACAGACAAATTTAACCCTTTAAAGCCCGAATTAAATCCCATCTGCTATTTGCTGGCATTATTAGCTCACCATTTTCTCCACGTTAGCAGGATAAGGGTTAAATCATTAACCATTAGGCTACTAATGTCATATATATA
>Ga0268261_10003833_pt1 | contig 11130 bp, 6 predicted proteins | sample TergutNc150P1_FD_190353 | JGI IMG/M metagenome (GOLD analysis project Ga0268261, IMG submission 190353) | Nasutitermes corniger P1 segment gut microbial community from laboratory colony in Florida, USA - Nc150 P1 (SPAdes) (version 2) | ecosystem: Host-associated > Arthropoda: Insects > Digestive...
ACGCGCGGAACCGAGAGACAATGATAATTACATACCAAAAGAACACTAAGTGAATCGAATGTAAACTAGAACATGTAGTGTTACTATGTAATGGAGCATGTTGTAAATAAATATTTTCTAAAAAAACACACACACACACACACACACACACACCCACACAGAGAGAGAGAGAAAAAACTTCTGTCCAATATCCTGACTGTTTTCTATTCCTCCAGTGCCTTATAGCGTGCCTGACCATTCTGTGCAGGTTCTTGTCCTACAAATGACATGTCAGACCCATTTTGGCAGTAAGTTGGCAGCATCATTTTCTGCTGCCACGTATTCGAGCAGCAGGTTCAGTTGCACTATGTTTTGATCTGCCTTTGTCACAAAGGACTGTAAGCAGTCCCAGTCTAGTTTTGAGTTAATGTGGAAGGAGTAAAGTCCCTAAGCACAGCTTCATCATCCAGCAGAATATACATTGCACCTGGTTTCTAAACTCCTGCTTATCTGACATACACCCTCCCACATCCACATGGTATACACAATACATCATGTGTTTTCAGGCCTATTTTTCCTTGAGTGGTTTTCGTCACTGTAAGGTGATGAGTCTTCGTGTCACACTTATCAAGAAGCCTGCTGAACTTGTTTGAGGCTGCATGTTGGTAGGAGAGCAAGGCTATACCTGTGGGTTCTTCAGTCTTGTTTCACTGTTTATTCTGGCATACAAGGCATGACTGATATCCTGGTTACTGTAGTTATCTGATGTTAATCAGAATGCATTACAGTGTAAATAATCACCATGTAGTGAGATCTGTTTTGGAAGAAGCAAGCCTGAAGACGAGAAACAAATCTGTCCACAAAACTCAGTGTGTTATAATTCAACACTTATGATGGAAAAAGTCCGAAGTCTATTTCAGTCAAAGCACTACTGGACAGAAATTATACATGACAAAACACAGTGAGCACACATCTTCCCATAGACATCATCAAATGTCTACAAGAACATCAAATGTCTACAAGAAATGTTGGTTCAGTCTGTTCCTATGGAACAAACTTCTCTGCATACTTCAGGCAGGGAGATCCCTTGTCATCTGTAATGACCTCTGCAAGGAACTGTGAATGTCTGACATTTCTTCTGAGTGTCCTGGTATGCAATGATGCAATTCTAATTGTTTCTGCTCATTGATCAGCATACAAGGCAGAAGTTTTGACACACACTATCACAAATTCAGTCTGGTGTGAAAAATTTGATGGCATAAATCAAAAGGATGCCAAACTCATTAGCCAACTTGTGGATAGTAATACATCCACTTTCATGACAAATCTCATAAATATGTTCCACATTTCTGTACATTGTGCCAGCAGGCAGGCACCATGAATATTCAGCATTCTTAACAGATGTCATTCCATTTCTGGACTCTGCAGAACAATCAAAAACTACAATCTGCCTCATTGCTTCCACTCTGAAAGCAAAAGTTAACATCTGAAAAGTTTCTGCACCAATTCTGCAAATATGAAACAACAACCTGATGCATATGCATTGTTCTTTAAAGTCTGTCATTTTCCAAAGAAACAGAAACTACACCGGACAGAGCACATGGTCACACTTCACAGCAACGCATGTCACAAATGTGATATCAACAAATGACCACGCACGTTCTACTCCACTGCCAGATAGATGATGAGTTCTGTACAAACTGCAGTAATTGTGGTGGGCAGGGTGTGACAGGTGACAGCCTAACACAACAGAAGGACCCCAGTGGTGACCAATACGGGAGCCTACCTACGGTGGTGAAGTGCCCATCATAACAAATATTATGAGATATATTCCTGGCCACTGAAACCTCTGTATTCTCTATCCAGTTCCTCCAGAACTCAGTACAGCACACCACAAATAATTTTCCTAACACAGCATGAGTGGAGTTCAATTCCTAGCACAGGTTGACTGTTTCTTCAAAACCTTGCTGCAGCCCAGCTGTGAAACTCAACCAGTCTCCTATCCAAAAATTACTCTTGGCTCTTAACCCAACAGCAAATTTTCTGGAACAGTCACAGTATTGAGGCAGAGAATCTGTGAAGTCTTAATGTCATGCCTGTACAGAGACAATTTACATTTTATCCAAGGACCCAGTGTGACTGAATCAATAATGGAGGCCATACGTGTAAGAACACCACACACCAAAATATTATAATGCATTACCTTGAGTTTATCTTCCTCAGCTGCACTGCTGTTATGCCACCGACTCTTCCTCTTACCTTTCAATGTCTCAGTAAGTTTCAGTTCCCATTTACATGGAGGTGAAAAATTTACCTCTTAATATCATCCTGTATCCTTATCCTTCAATTTACTAACAGAAAAAACTGATGGAATGTTAATTAACTACAGGCTTGGCTGTAACAATAGCCAAATGTTTCTTCATGTACACAACTATCAGACTTGGACTCAAATTGTCACTCTTCCAACAGTTCCTCATAAAAGTTAAAAATCAGCAAATTAAATGGCACCACAGACTTTGCATTCAATACTACAAAATTAAATACATGTTAGGAAATGTAAACAGACTGTAACAATTCTGGCATGTTCACACCACCTTCTCTAACTGTGTCAAAAACCAAGTGGCTTACATAAAAACATACAGGACATATAATGCATGCTTCATTCTACTCTACAGCTTTTGTGTAAGGCAATTTCCTGTCCAGACAGTGCTAAAGGTGCACTCAGATATTCATATAGTCTTCAGTGATGTGTCAAGTATTGTTCCACTTTAACAAAAACTGGAACATTAACAAATTTTAGTAAACTTCCAAATAAAAAATTCTGTGAAAATCTCTACAGGGGCTTTAGACATACAGATAAACAAGTACAGTGAAGCTAAGAGACATACTGTTAAATTTTTTCATTACAAATATGCCAAAAAAAATATTGGATCTTTCTTGGAAATGTTAACCAGGCATTATTTTCAATGGTGGAACAACTGAAGTCTATGCCAAACCTTCCTAATGAATGTAGCAGAGAAAACTATACACAATTAGCAAACCTATGCAATATTAAAGTGAAACAAGAATTTGAATTGATCTAGTTGGATACAGAAGTTATACATGTCAACATCTTTACAAATGAACCAATAAAATTATGGTAAAACTAATCAAAAACTAATGCATCAACAGTAATAAATAAATTTCCAATCTAACAAATGCTAATTCAAATCAAAATGATTTTCAGTTTCATAGATCACATTATAAATATGAGAAAGGGATACCTTGGGGATTGCCTATTTCCAGGTCAATATTCAAGAACTTTGGAAAGTAAATTTATTAAAAGCAGAAGCAAAAGTAAAGCATTAATTCATTATCCTGCGGGATGTCCGAGAATACAATGTAGACCTGACTTATTTATTTCATTCTACCTACATTGTATGGATCCAGCAGATTCCTGTGGAAACCTCTCATGGACCTCAGAGAGCTTTATGCATCATCTCATCCTTTGTGACCTCTTCCAAGGAATTCATCATGTTCAAGAGATGCAGGTATCAGTAATGAAGACTCACAACACCACATTGGTGCACAGGCTGTTATCAGGTGTGCTCAAGTTGGGGCTACATTGCCACCATGGCAGTGGTGAGGGGGATGTTGTACAACCCCAACCACTACAATGATCTGTTTATGATTCATTGACGAATACACACACAGTCAGGGCGAAATGTGCTGGCGCACTATCTTGCTAAAATGACGCCTGTTCTATAATCCCACTGTTGCTTGGCTCTGGTATAATGTAATTCCACATTTAATACATGTAACACCACTAACAGTTCCATCAAAGAAATATGGGCCAATGATAGAACTGGCAGTTACTCCTGCACTATCATCATGTGTGGTGGGTGGTCTTACATCTCAAGTGTGTAACAAGGGTTCTGTTTCACCCCAAAAAACATTTCAAGATAAGGAGCTGCATTAAACTGTACATTCATCTGAAAAGAGAACTTTCCCATGAGACAAGGCTACCAGAAATCAATCCAACAACAAAAAACATGCTTTGTGACACAGTCTCATGTCAGTATCGCTGAGTTCAATTACAAACGCTGGCCAAAATGACTTCATCACCATGTTCCTCCTGTGGTCAAACATGGTCAAATGTAGTACTCCAAGTTCCGCCGATTGTTTCCACACAGACTTGTGTGGTGACCTTTCAGTGAAAGAGGCAACCACAGCTCGGGTCACCGTTCTGGATATTGGTCGACTGCTCCAAGGAGAATCCTTCATATTCCTCTGCACAAACACACTTTTTTCCACACTGAAAGAGTTGCTCTGCACATACATGGATTCCCAAATCGCTGCTGATATGGTGTCATCACCTGATTCATTGTCTGACCTGTACTGTCTTTATGCATCCAAACACTTGCTACCAAACTCTCCTCAATGGACTAACTACTCATAATTGCCATTCCCATCTTTACACAACACACTACTAATAATGAGAACATGCAACCCTGGGTGTTGGCTCATCACAGTTTTGTCACATGTGCAATGCCATACAGGGTTGTCAAGTCACGTAAAGTCATAAAATACAGAAATAATGAAATCAATAAATAAGTCAGGTGTATGACTTCTCACGCAACTTGTAGATGTTTAGACAATATTCTAATCACTTATGATAAAAATAAAAACACACAGTCTTAATAATATGTATATATATATATATATATGAGGCATAAATATAACACAACTGCAGCATACCAGAAAATAATAATTTCTTTTAATTAGTAAACCAGAAAAGTTTATGTTATATCATAAGAAAACTTGAAAAAAGCATACTGCAACTGGTACTATTAGTAACACCTAATCAAGCCACCCTCTACAGAAAAAAAAAAAAAAAAACTAGCAGCAGGCCTGTTCCTGTTATGCTCAGTATACAGTCTACCATTAAGGTAAAACTAAGGAAAAAATACCACATTTAACACAGATCACTGAGAATAACTGCTTCAAAAAATGTTGAACTATACAACAATTAGTAATCAAATACAATTTTTTTATAACTTTGAATTATACAGTATTCTGAATTAACCAACTTTGAATTATCCAGATTTTCCTGCACACCAGAACTGTTACACTATGCATTCATCTCCTGACTTAAATGAATATATATAAATAACTTCATCCATACTATTGTAATTAAAACTATTAACAATGACACTTTCAAACAGTATGTAGAGACCACAGCGCTAGTTCATGCTTTCATTGGTTATGGCAACACATTAATCAATTCTCAACCAACATCTGAGAGGTTCCAAGGTTTGACCTTCAACCATGTTAGCAATTTGTCTTGTCATCAGCAAATGGCAACCTTACATTTTATAACAGCTTATATGCATAATAACAAATTGCAAGCATTATCCATTTGTGTATAAGCATTCAATTTAAGTTCAAGATAACAAGTCCACAGACACAAAGTTCATGAAGTCAAAGTGGTTGTCTAAGTCAGATGGGTCATGTAGAAGGAACTGGCTAACACGATAAAAACATTTTAGGACAGATGATGATTTTAATACAAATATATTAGCATGATTTTCACCAAGATATTTCTTCTACTGCTCTGAAATTCAATGACATTTGTATCAGCATATTTTAAAACTTTCTGGGGACATTTAAAAAAAAGTATCTAATCCAGACTGACAGACAGACAGACACAACTGCCTGACAGTTGATACGCACAGACTGAAGCAATATATCCTGCACAGGTAAAAAACTAACTTCACAGAGAAGAGTCCTTCCTGAGAAGCTAACCCATAGGTTCATTACCGCATTCACAAGAATCTCTGACCTGTCCCTATCATGGGCCAGATCAATCTAGTCAATGCCCACCACCCCACTTCTTGAAGATACATTTTAATATCATCCCACCATCTATGTATCCACATTTTCACCAGTCTGACTTCATGATGGAGGACCTGAACATTCAAAACCCCTAGCCAAAGTTTGGTGACTTGATACATTCAACATTTGTACCCTACTCATGGTGTCATCACAAAATGCTTTTATACACGTTCCATAGGTCTCAGAAGCTATTTTCTTAAGGCTAAAACAAAACTTGTAGCAAATTCTCTGCTCTTTAAGGTATGGCCACTTCACTAAACTATAACAATCACAGAAAGCACTCAACATGAACACACATATCAACTGCACAAAATACAACACGAAGTAACAATGATGCTCACCACACTAATTCACAATAAATTAATTCAGAGGTACCTACTACCACACAGCTGCCTTATATCCAGTTAGCATTCCAAGTGATCAGTCCAAAAACGTTTGGCTGGCACCTCCTATGAGGTAATATGGGATAGCTGCTAGGCTAACCATCAAAATATTTTTACATGTAACATTACTCAATAAAGTAAAGTAACTCCATTACAGGTCCGGTTGTGGCCCAGAGTGGGGTAGAGGTATAGCTCTACTCTTCCAAGACCTTGGCACTAGAAGGGGGTCAGGGGTCAGCGTCATGCCCCAGCCGCACTTTACCCCCGGGAAAGAACCAGTACCCATTGTACAGGAGGCTGGGTGGGCCCCAGGGCCGGTCTGGACAGGTGGAAAATCTCGCCCCCACCAGGATTCGATCCCCAGACCGTCCAGCCCGTAGTCAGTCGCTATACCGACTGAACTACCCGGCCCACAACATAACTCAATACCATTCTATATTATTACTTTTAATTTGAATTCTTAACTCTTATGCGCGCGCACGCACGCACGCACGCACGCACGCGCGCGCACACACACACACACACAGATGTAGTGGCAAATTCAACTTCCAATTGGTCGTTAAATTTTGTATTGTTATTTATTGCATTGTATTATGTGGATGTCCATATATTATAAGATGTGTTGTAAATTGTAATAATGTAACTGACGTGTCCAATGTTACATATGTGACTGAATGGATGAACAAATAAACCAAACCAAACCAATCCAGTAATGTGGCCACCTACTGACAAGATGGTGAGGTAAGCGAGACTAGCGCAGTTAGTACAGTGACTGACTAGAAGCGGACACACAGAATGATAAAAGGTAAGCCAAAACAGCAAACTTAATACCATGACTTGGTACAGACTGGATGACTGGAGTTTTATTATAAGAAGTCAGCTACAGTAGCTCTGTACAATGACTGGCTACAGAATGCACAAGCAGTATTCAATTTTACAAAGCACACCAGGGTATATGACTAGTGGCTGGGCACCTGTGCTTCAAATATAAGAAATTACCCACAGTAGCTCAATTAGTGACTTGGCTTGATGTGCATGAACTGATGAGACATGATGCAGGATAATGCAATCAGTATAGGGCCTGTGTACGGTAGTGCAATTAATATATGGCCTGTGCGCTCACAGGATGACTGGTATTCCATTCCTAGCTGGAGTGGTGACTTTTATTTTCAGCACTGCACCCAGACAAACACTGGGACTTATCTAACATCCAATCATAGTTTATGACTCCATGGTGCTATACCTACATTCCCTCATATGTTCCAGAGTGTGAAGTTTAATGTAAAATAAAGACAAGTTTACCTTTACTTCTTGTAAAAACAGATAACATTATATACCACACTTGACTGCAGAATGCAAGAAAATTGTCCTAACCAATGAATCCATACCAACATTTGAAAAGGAAATAACCACATCATTTCCATGACTTGGTGTTCACGTATTAAAACGTTCCCCCCATCAGGCAGCACAGAATCAAGAAGGGACAAATTATACCAGAAGGATCCAACAAGTCATCAGAATGATATATTCAAGAGAGCTCCTTGCTCAGGATGGATCCAGTTTGTACATTTTGTCACCACAATATGTTTACAAAAAGCACAGTCAATGATACAACTTTTAGCTCTGGAATAATAAAAAAATTAAATTAAATTAAAAAAAGCAAAAACAAAACACCCTTTTTTTTGTGTAAGTTATACTGTCTTATTCCTAACCCTTAACATTCTGAGGCTACCAGCCATGTCACCGATGGGTCACAAACCAATGTGATGGATACTTGCTCTACTGCCATCATCAGGGACAATGCAGTAAGAAACCCCAAGTCACTAATATATATACTGCCTAAAAATCAGTCTATTCATCACTGCCCAGTTCTCAATGGATTATGGGTCTACAAGGAGGAAGGAAAGTGAGACCAGAATGTGATCAGGTCTGTTCAACCTACAAGGTCTTAAATGATCTGAGTTCAAACTAGGACACACAAGATCTTCATTCTTTGTGTATGCTCAATTAAGTTAACCTGTACTGTGTTCTTTCATAATGGCCTTCTTCCCGCTGTCCATCTTGATCCTCCAGAAACCTGCCCTCGTTGTCCCACCATTGTATAAGTTTCATGATGGGGTTCCATGCCTGGTATCCTAGAGGAGAAACTTTTTTGTAGTGGCATTACTATGTGGCTATGGTTAAACATGACAGTTTCAACAAAGCACCATTAAATGATGAATCTCTAAGCAGACAGCAAAAGCTCTATGGTGGAAGCAGGTTTACATCATTCAAAGTGTAACTTTTATCATGTCCCTGAGCACAGAAGTTGCCAAGCAATATCCCAGTGAATGCAGGCCTGTTACGCAATAAAGATGCTGTGGGTAATTGTTTACTATACACCTGTCATCTCTAATTGTTTTCATATTGGAATGCAACACACTATATATACCTTGCTGACAGATAATTAACCAGGCAGAACATAATGTCATCCTCAACATGCAGACGGATCCGATTCTGCAGGGACTTAAATTTATAATGGTTTCAAGTGCATCATGAAGGATACGCTGCACTACTCTAGGCGATCGCGGCTAAAATATTTGGTAAGTTACAAAATACCGTGTGCTGCGAATTAACAAGGTATGCGAGGCGGACACGAATCACTGGCATTTTAACCTTTTAATTTTTCGACGAGAATAAGGTAATGTAAAATGCACTTGTGAATGAGAATATGAACGTCGAATATACGGTTTATAAAAAAAAAAAATCTGACAACCTTGGAGTGAAACGTGAAACACTGACGTAGCTGGTATGTTACAGAAACCTGATCAAAACATATTTTAGGTTGATGTCATTTTAAATTCATAAAACCGAAAACGTATTCTGCACTTTTACCGCCCAAATCATACGACAGTCCTCATCTATGAAACGAATTCATGAGGGTTACTAAACATTTCCTTCAAAGTATTTTCGGATATTACGACGTATGTATGACATATTTACAATCTTATGGGGCTTTAATGCGTATATTTGTCTCCCGTAACATTATTCGCGTTCATTTAAATATTATAATTTGTACTTCGAAAATCCGACAGCAAAATCGAACATTTGAGCAAATATATTCCAAATTCTACCAACGAAAAGCACTCACCTGCACTTCCAATAAAAATATGGCGGAACTTTTCAACCACGTGTATGATCTCGGACCAACTACGCAAGACATGGTTACCGGATTATCTGTGGTTACTCGCGTCCACAGATTACTACTTAGTGACACTACTCAACACAGATCATATATAACCTACTCAACTCCTCACGGCGGACATGTAATCCGTGGTTCCTAGTTGCAAACAATCTCCGCTCGTGGCGTGCTAGCCGTTGGTTGGAAGTTGTGTTCGTGTTTACTTTCCCGCACCTCTCTTGCGCGTTTACTTCAATGACATGGCTCCAGTATGTTTGCTGTATTATGTGCAGTAACATGGCGAATTTTTCGACGTTGGCGGCCTTACATTTCCTCGAGAATATGTACTTCGAGAGGGAGTGAATGTAGTTATACTTCCAGTTTTGAGGCGTTTCTGGTGGGCCGTGTAATTTCCATAATGTTAGCATGCGGACCACTCCGTCCACGAATTTAACGCCGTGATGCACGGTTTGGTTACTATTCTATCTCCTCCTCCAATCCCGCATATGAGGCTCAGCAGTCACTGACGACTGTCGCTCTGGGATCGCTTAACGACATTCATCAAGCCGCTGCCATGCGGTCCTATACACGGACCAGGAAAATCCTCCCCAAGTCCCTTTCCATTTCGCCGAAAACCTATAGACCTTTGGCCGGGCACCTGGCGTTGTCCTTCCGATGCCTGAATTTTTCATGTGCTTCCACTGTCATACTCGGGCTACCGAGTCTGGGATGGGGTGTCTTTACTATCACTTTGGGGTACAAATATCTAGTGCCTGTATGTGATTTTCCTTGAGAGTACTCAGAATGTAGCCTATTGTATTCGAATGCCCATGTGAAAGCTCCCAATATCTGCTCGTAATGCCAGATTTGTCACTTGTGAGGTGGAATGCCTATAGTGGTTAGATCTTTACATTCTCATGCCAACTCATACATTTGAAAGGGTTGAAAAAACAAATATTCACACCTGAACATAAATTCCATATTTTTTTATAATTTGTGTTGATATAATAACAATACCACTGATATTATACAAGCATTAAGTCATAAATATAGCAATAATTTAATTTTGATGTTTACAGGATTACAAAATCTTTCATTTTCTTTTTCTGGTGTCCTTCTTTCTGGCTTGACTTCCCTTGCGTGCACCTTTATGAGCAGCACGACACAAACTCTTGAACTGGCCTGTACTTTTCTTCTTCTTACTGAAAAACAAAAGATATAAAACAATGTAGGGTCATAGCTACTCATTTTGGTGTCAGGGTTGAGTAATCACAATGACCATCCCTAACGGAAATTATGGACTTCAAAAACAATCACCATTATTTATTGAATTTATTTTATTTAATCTCAATAATTTAAAATGTTTTGGGTGCAAAAGATCACACTATTTTCATTAAAAATATTAACTTTGCTGCCCCTTGGACTCTGCCACCTGGGGCAACCCCACCACTCACCCCCACCAACTATGCCCTTGAAACAACCCCAACTGCCTTTAATATGTACAATGAATATTTTTAAGTCCTTGGTCTGTTCTGGTTTAACCCTTTAAACCCCGAATTAAATCCCATCTGCTATTTGCTGGCATTATTAGGAGCTCACGATTTTCTTCACGTTAGCAGGATAAGGGTTAAATCATTAACCTTTAGGCGACTAATGCCATATATATATGGAGCACCCATTCTTGATGTTTCTAGATCACACACAACGACGCAGCACAGTCGGTAGGACTCCTCT
>Ga0268261_10003834_pt1 | contig 11128 bp, 8 predicted proteins | sample TergutNc150P1_FD_190353 | JGI IMG/M metagenome (GOLD analysis project Ga0268261, IMG submission 190353) | Nasutitermes corniger P1 segment gut microbial community from laboratory colony in Florida, USA - Nc150 P1 (SPAdes) (version 2) | ecosystem: Host-associated > Arthropoda: Insects > Digestive...
GTCTGTTGTGAGTGTCGTGTGTTGTCAGGTAGAGGTCTCTGCGACGAGCTGATCACTCGTCCAGAGGAGTCCTACCGACTGTGCTGCGTCGTCGTGTGTGATCTAGAAACATCAAGAATAGGTGCTCCATGTATATATATGACATTAGTAGCCTAAGGGTTAATGTTACTCCCAAGTATCTGCACTTTGCCACACTTTCAGAGGTTTATTAATTATGATTTTGCTGCATTTCCTGTTGACAAGACAAGAACATATACTTAGTTCTCCTGGCATTTACTTTTACAGGAACCTCATATCTAGTGACCAATGAGGGTTGTGTTCTTCTCCATAGTATTCATGTTTTTTCCCACTAAATGTCGTTATTGTAAACCAAAAATTGTTCCGTGTTCCATTCAGTTTCAGTCTTTCCTGGATTTCTTACTCCTTCCGAATGGCAGTTCTAAAGCAAATTTGGAAAGCGGTAGCAATAAAGCATCTTGTGTCAGACCATTCTGAAGAGGGAATATATCAGACATGTTTACTAATAGAGACTTCACTATAGGTGTCATTAATCCATACCCCACTAACGTGGAGAATATGGTGAGCTTCTAATAATGCCAGCAGATGGCAGATGGGATTTAGCTCGGCATTTAAAGGGTTAAACATATTTTAATTGGCCTAACTAGTTTGATTCTTTGGATAAATTCCACAATAAAGTAATATTAATTTTTTTGTGTGAGGAAAAAAGGTGTTGTATGATGTAGGTGTACTGTTGTGTACCATTGTGTACCATTGTGTATCATTGTGTACCACTACAAAAGGTGTCGATATGACGTAGACCTACCATTATGTACCGGTAAAAAGAACATGTTGCTATAATGTAGAAGTACCACTATATACTGGTAAAATATATGTTGGTATGATGTATGCCTGTCATTGTGTATTGTTACAAAAAAGGTGTCTGATGTACGGCCACCACTATGTACTGCTAAAAATGTTTTGGTATCATGTAGGCCTATCACTGTGTACCACTACCAAAAAGGGTACAAGTAGAGTGTATCTAAAATGCTTGGCAAACTTCAGGAGTGAGTTCTCCTGGCAAAACAAAAAAAAATTCGTATTGACCTATGTCCATGAACAATTTCTGAGATACAGTCCAACAATGTGTTGATCACAGTCCTGTAGACTTTTATCTCTGGAGACACTTAAAACCCCTAATGTATTCAGCTACAACTGAAAATGAAGACACACATCACCAACACATTTTTGTGCCTGTAAAACCATTTACAATTGCTCTCAGACCATTGAAAGGGTGCTACATACCATGATCAGATGTGTCCATGTGCACACTGATTCAGGTGGAAAACATTTGAGCATTTGTTGTTTAATTTGTAACATGTATTGTCAATATATATGTCAGTTGGAAGTAAAAAACATTACATAGCTAATGCATTTATTGTTGTATGTAATCTTTCAATTAAACTAAAAAACCTCTGATTTCTGGACATTATGTTTATAGTAGCTTCTTCTTTGTGTCAGCATGAAGAACACATTCATGAAATTTGTCCCAGCATTTTGGTACGTACTAGTGGCTTTAAAATGTACAGTACTTTGTATGACAGTAAATAAAAGGGTACCTATTTGTTTCAGCCACAACACTTTGTAGATGCATGCAGAGTGCGTGCGATTGGAGGAAAGGGAGGTGATGGTGCTATCTCATTTCTTCAGCTGTGGTCCAATGAGACAGCAGGACCAGATGGAGGTGATGGAGGGAATGGAGGACATGTAGTGTTCAAGGTTAGTGTCTGGACAGGAACACTTCAACAGTGCAGATTGTATGTGAACCCATATATTTTTGCTCTCATTTCTGGGACATCACTGCAGCAGGCAGTCATATCACTAGAAGGTAGCAGTAAGTCCATGCCCAGCATCATGTGTGAAAGTGTACACAGGCAGTAGGGCAGTTCATATAAAGTTAGTGGACTCAACCTAATCAATCCACCACTCAATTAGAACACAGTGGCAACAAAAAAATGAGTTTTACTGTGAATGTTGATGGCAGCTCCTTATATCGTGGCTTTGTGTAGGAACATCAGCAATCCATTGTCTGGATCACAGCAAGGTTCAGTGGTATATAACCTACACAGGAGAAAAGTGTTATTAAATAAACCAATAATTGGTCATTATGGCCTAGAAACTAGGTGGATCATTCTGAATTAGCCCCCCCAAAAAAAACTGGAATGGTATGTGTAACATTAAAGACGCCTTGCATGGTCAAGCATACATTTAAATTGTATGATAGTTTAGAACAAAATTGGAGTTGGAAAGAACTAAAGTCACATTACCTGATAAAAAAATATAAATTTTTGTTGCCTTCTGTCATTATTTCTACTGAGACATGGTCTAACAGATGTAGTTACCTCCATTTTCCAGCCTTTTATCCCAGTCCACCAATTTGCTCTACTAAGCATCCCACTGTGTATTTTTCCATTCACATCGAAATCAATAATGATATGTATATGCAGTTCTCAGTACGTTTTCCCGACATTGTTAATTTCACTCTCTGATAACTTTTCACTATAGCACTGATTTCTTTACTGTATTCCAGCTTCTGAACTTTTAAACATTTCATAAATACATTTTTCATATGATGTCTGCAAAGACCATTGTTATCATGGTTGACATTAGATCTTAGGCCATATTCTGCTGCATTTGTCTGAAGTGAGGGGGGGGGAATGCTCATTTCTCTCCAGTATCCACGAAGGGTACAGGACACTTCTTGGATATATAGTGTGTGTTTTGTACCAGGCTGTACCTACTTAATATCAGCTGCGAAGCTGTCCAGTCTAGCAAGCAGTTGCATTTCATTGCTCTCTGTATGTTTTGTGCCCCGATATCATTTTTGAAGGAGTAAAATAGGCACAACTCTGCCACTTTCTCTAATATCTTTATTGTACAAGTTATTTTTCCACAAAACACGTTTAAGAGGTTTCAGCTTTGTACTCTGAATGTGTTCTACCATCTACCAGCTCCATATGAATGCAGCAAGTGAAGGACGAGCACTTTGCAGTGTTCCGCACCGCATGAAATTTTATAAAAGGAAAAGCAATATCTGTTTCAGATAAATCATGAACCTTGTGTTTTTAGGCATCACAAAATGTACAAGACCTACATCATTTGACATCAGTTCTCAGAGCACAAGATGGAGAGAAGGGCTATAACAAGGACTGTCACGGAAAGAGCGCTGACCACACTGTAATACAGGTATTGTAGATTGAGGTGACATAAGTTTGCTTGTAAGGAGAGTGCATGATCATGACAGTTCCAATTCTGATTGCACTTTTTAAGGACAAAGACCTCCTCTCAGCTGTACAATTCCACATTCAGTTACAGTTGAGTAAATGAAGAGGTTTTTGGTGCTACTTATGAATGTCAACTGTTGAGTCCATAGTACAATCATCTCATAATCTACAGGTAACACATGTGAGCAGTAGTCAGCAGGCTTTGTTTACAGTACACTTCTGCTCTTCCTTTAGGCACATTCACATGCACATGTAGCACCTGTTACAGTGGTTGTGTCTGTCCATCCATTTGTGAGCATGTAACAAATTTAGAATTGCTGAATGTGTTTTCATACCTTAAGTGCTGGCAAGTTTTATGAAAAACTCTCAAGACATTTCACTGTTATTTAGATCGGACAGCTTTAATGAATGGATTTATACAGCAGTTAATGCAGCGTAACACACACTGCGTACATTTCCTAAATCCTCTCTTTTTTTGCAGGTTGTTTTATTTTATTTTGAATACTATACCCTTGTGATATTCGGACCTGTTTATCTGTACAGGTTCCTATTGGCACTATCATTAAGTCAAGCACAGGTAAAGTTGTAGGTGACCTGAAAGATGAGGGCACCATGTTTGTGGCAGCACGTGGTGGGGCAGGAGGCCATGGAAATCATTTCTTTATATCAGATACAGTACAGGCTCCAAAAATTGCAGAGTGTGGGGCAGAAGGAGAAGAGCTGCATTACACCTTGGAAGTGCGCAGCATGGCACACATTGGACTGGTAATGACCAGGCTCTTTGAGTACTTACACTGGAAATAAATTCACATAATTTATAGATTTTTCAGAATTTAGTTTGTTCAGATATAAACAGAAACAATCTTCTGTTTGAATTTGCCACCCTAGATGATAAATATTTGAATATATTACCTTCCAGCTTGCATGTTTTTATAAAATAAGACTGTACCTAACACAAAAGCTTTATTTCAAAGTAGGTTGTGGTGCTGTTTGCTGTATTGGAAAACCAAAACCTTACATTCAGAGTAGTGTATTCCTGACCATATATAACACTTCCAGCCATCCTGCTAATCTTTGAATTGCTGCCAGAATATACAAACTTGAGTTCATGCCATTTAACCTATATCAACCTAAGAGACCATATGAAGGTCTCTCTGTATGTTTACTTGGAAGCAGTTTAAATGTCCGTGCTAAGCCGGAAAAACTCAGGCTGTCAGGAGATACATTTGGCATTTAAATGCGTCTTCTAAAGGTTAACACACTTTTCTTCTCCAGCATGTGGACTAGAGTGTGACTGTTGCACTCAAGACCTACTGCCTGCCTCAAACTATTTTGGGGTTGATTGGGATGGCAGGTGGGCCAGACCAGTGTACAGTGCAGCAGTATGAGGACAATATAGCTAAAATGCCATTGCCAGCATTGGAGATCTGTGGGCAGATGCACATCTGCCTGTCTTAATGCTGTGTGGTGCATGGCATAGCCAAATTGTGTCCACAGCTTTGTTGGTTTTGAGTTAAACACTGGCACCATGTTCACAGTCATGAAAGTGGTTGCAGTGTTAAACCTAATTTTAAAAAAGCAGGATTTCTGGAAGTGCTGAAGATGATACAGGAATCACATGCCATTCCAACTAATGATTACTAGACACTCTGCAAAACATGGCAGACTGCTGGGATATTTTATGCATATAGAATATATATGAATAAACAGTTCACTAATAAATACTCTACATCTTTTTTTGTATTTTGACTTCTTCTATTATTCTGGACTCCATAATTTTATTTTCAGATTGGATTTCCAAATGCAGGAAAAAGCACTCTACTTCAAGCAGTATCACGTGCACAACCTAAAATTGCCCAATATCCATTCACTACACTGAAACCACACCTTGGTGTAATACAGTATGATGACTACGATCAAGTAGCAGGTGAGTGTTTTTAGAATAAGGCAGTAAAGTTGTAAGTACAACAGTGTTGTTATACGGTGTGCACGTTTTGCCTGCTCTGCAACACGTTCAGAAAAGGACCCTCATTACTTTCAGTCTGTCATCCTCTCTCTCCTCCCCTGCATTAAGTGTGGTTTGTCTTCATGGCTGTTACAAAAGAGCATTTGATCCTGTTCTGAGCCAGATTAATTCCATCACATCTTCCTACACTGTGTCTTTTAAGATCCATTGTAATATCATCATCCCATTTATTCTTATCTTCCAAGCATATATACTGAAAATGTCAACATCAGAATATTTTGGTTACATATTATTAAAATGACAAAATTGCTCATTACACAGTCATGTGACACATGGGCGCTGAAGAAGCATTAACTAATGGATTACTGCAGTTTTGTATATTCAAATTTGTTTTGACAAGTGCATTCAGTAATCTCAGTATTATGGAACTGCTATTGTCTTTGCTTTCTTCTTAATAGTTGCTGACTTGCCTGGTTTGATTCCCGGGTCGCACTTGAACCGTGGTCTTGGCATCCAATTCCTTAAGCATGTAGAGCGCTGTGCTGCTTTGTTGTTCCTGTTGGACTTGGCTGCTCCTGAACCCTGGACTCATCTCGAAGTCCTGCAGTTTGAACTCTCACAGTTCAATCCTAATCTCTTAGAACGCCCTCAGCTGGTAGTCGGTAACAAACTGGATCTACCACAAGCCAAGGTAATGACTTTTACCTCTAACCCTCTATACGGGGTGCGGAAAAACCCCATACCCAAACTTCATGAGGTGATAGAGGGGACCAAAACAAAGATTTCTTGTCAAGGAACTGTGTCTCAAGAGACCGTCAAATTGGGTGTGACTAAGGTTGGAAATGAAGCAAAACCACTGAAGTATTCTGGGAGGGGAAAAAAAAAAGTATTTCGTACCAGTTTAGAGCAGATGTTCAAATGTGTGGCCACCAAACTCGATACACAGCTGATGACAATGCAGCAGAGACTGACATGTGTGCAGTCCACATCTCAGCTCTTTTTCATACCTCTTGCGGCATGCCTGGAGAGTCATTTGTTTCAAAAGATGAACACAGAACCTCACAAGTATGTGTACTGTAGTCAAATCGACATCAACGTGGAGCGCTTCACCTGGGCCAAACTTGCTGACTTTCAGTTGGCGTACAGTGCAGTGTATGGCAACTGCAGGGAAGTGAAGAGGGTATATAAAGAGCGTTTTCCGAACACAGAATGTCCAGATTATCGTACATTTGCTTCTGTCAACTGTCACTTACAGGAAACTGGTACTTTGGCAGTGAACAGGCACAGCACAGAGTGAGGACAATCAGTTTGCACACCGCAGTTTGATGAAGATGTTTTACAGCATTTAGAGAAGAATCCCTCCACAAGCACCCACGCACTTGGTCACATAGTCAGTGTGGATCATTTTATACAAGCAGGAGCCCCATCCTTTCCATTGGAAGAAGGTGCAGGCTCTACTATGCCCCCAGTGATTACCTTCATCAAGACCAATTTGTTGTGCTTTGTGTATCAGAGTAGAGAGAAGCCTGACTTCCCCGCAGTGGTGTTATTCACGGATGAGGCCTGCTTCACCCGAGAGGGGATTTTCAACAGCCACAACAGCCATGTTTAGGCAGAATCAAACCCTCATGCTGCATCTGTTCACTGCCACCAGCAATGCTTTGTGGTCAACGTTTGGGCGGGCATTGTTAACGACTTTGTTAGTGGGCCTTACTTGTTATGCCGATGGCACAGATTTAACATGTGTTTCTGGAGGAAAAGCTACCAGAAATGCTGGAGGAAATCCCGTTGTCAGTCAAGAGAAACATGTGGTTCCAGTACGACACGGCTATGGCTCACTTTGCACATCAGGTCCAAGAAATCTTACCACCACTTACAATGATTACTGGATTGGACAGGGTGGGCCAATGGCTTGGCCTCCCAGGTCACCAGACCTCATACCAATGGACTTCTTCCTGTGGGGCCCACACTAAAGCCCTGATTCTAAAGCAATCTTATTGCCTGTATTGTTGAGGCAGCATCAACCATCAGGCAGCAACCTGGCATTTTTGAGCGCACACGTCAGTCTCTCCTTCGTTGTCGTCAGCTGTGTATTGAGGTCAGTGGCTGTATGTTTGAACATTTTCTCTAAATTGGGACAAAATACAACTTTTTTTTTCAGAACCCTTCGGTGGTTTTGCTTGATTTCCAACCTGAATCACACCCAATTTGACAGTCCGTAGCACTGCAAAGACACATCTCAGATATAGTTCCTTGACAATAAATCTTTGTTTTGGGCCCCCCTATCACCTCATGAAGTTTGGGCTGGAGTTTTTCTGCACCTGTAGGTATCTTCAATGTATGAAGATAATACCTTTCATAGTTCCAAGACTGATTTCACTTTTGTGCCAAGTGCCAGAACCTAAGGAGTAAGGTTCTTCCCACTTCATAATTTCACTGAATGTAATCTATTTTGATTCAGTACACTTCATCAGATCTGTCGTAATTACCACGTTTACCACACTGTTCAAAATTAGTAAATTCAGAAAGCTTTTCAGAAGTTATATCCCCTCATTCCGTTCTTGCAGCAACGGACATAGTTAAGTACTGATGGACAGGACACGTAATTGACTTCTGAGTGAAAAATACAATCTAAAATCAGCATAATTGAAAAAGCAAAATAGTAGCAAGTAAGGGATGTCTAAAATGTGGCAAATATAAGTAGACAAAGAATCTGCATTAATTAAAAGGTTAGTTTTTGTTATTGAAAACACCCAAACTATTTTTCTTTGATATAATTTGTATTACTTAATAACCAACATGTTTCAATTCACTGGTGAATCATAATCAGGGATGTACATTCACAATACAGTTTTGCAAATCCTGAATCAATTACATTAGGATCTGAATTTTACATCTCAAAGATCGAACTGTGGTTACAGAACAGATTTAATAATTGTCTTAGTTCCTGTATGTAAAACTGTAAACCTGTTTTTTAAGAAAATTATAAATATGTTATGTTCACTAAAAGTTTGACAAACTGATGATTCAGCAGTGCATTTAAACATGCTGGATATTAAATAAAAAAAATGTTACCAAAGTAAAATAATTTGGCTGTTTTGATGGAAAAACTAATCCTTTGTTACAATCTCCTGGTATATACATAACAATGAACATTGAGAAAATGGAACATGTATGTACGTGCGTGTTATTTCATCCACTTTCAAAAGATTTCTGCAAAGCTTTCCATAATATGATAACTTGGAAAAGTATAAATCAAGTTTGTAGAGACTGTCAGTAAGTTAAATTCTGCTACCAACTTATAATTCTGTTTAGGCCATTGCACATGTCCTTTATGACAAACAAAATAAATTGTTACTCATTTCCCTTATGTTTTATGTCATAATTAAAACTTACCATTTCTAACTTTAACCCTTTTCTTTATTTTATCATATTTATTCAATTCAAAACATGACTGTTGACTGTGGCAACTGACACACACTGGAAATCGAGACTTACAGATACAATGAAAATATTATGATTGATGCAGCCATATTGGCATTATTTGTTTTATGGCCAAATTGTATCAGATATCTCAAAATTGTACCTCACAATGCACATATTGGGGTTTGGTATGTTTGGTAGCTATCTGCATGGTGAGTGTAAGGAATCCTGTAATAATGCTTGATTTGCCTAAGTGCATAACATTTATTTCTGGTATGGGCTTATATTAGTTTAGGATAGTAACAGACATTTTTATAATCATGGCAGTCGTAAAGTTTGTATCTTTCTTGTGACCAGCACCGAAATGGATTAACTCACATTCACATAGTCACAGTTCTGAGCACTGCATTATGTCAGTGGTAATTTTTATGCTGAATTGTATCTCAGATTGACAAACTTTTCATATTACAGGTTAACCTGCCATATCTACAGAGGCGAGTTGATCTTCCTGTAATTGCCATTTCTGCGAAAATGGGAACAAACCTTGAAGAGCTGTTAAGAGTCATTAAAGAAATCTATGACAAGAATGTTACAGAGTGAAGGTGAGAAGTTTTCTGTTGGCTGGCTCGATGGCAAGGACTGAATAATGCCCAACACAACAGTATGAATTTTTGCATTGTGAAGCTCAGTTTTATTTGCTGTCAAGTTAAGATGGCATGGAGGTTAACCTGCAAGCCCTTTACATGCCTTCATGACATGTTTTCAACACTCTGTGGCTTTTATATGTATTTATCTTCTTGTTTACCTTTTTTTTAAGCTGAATTCATAAATGGGTAATAAATGGAAATGGCGACAATATGCTAAAAAGTTGTTCTCATTTTTTAAATATATTGTTAGAGCTATTTGTATAGAAGGAAGCAGTGTACTGACCACACAACAGATGCAACAGTGGTGGTCTAAGTCACAGAATAAAAGAAGTTTATCTTTCTGTGTGTTATTGTAAAAATAGGATGCTACATAAAATCTAAAAACTGTTTATTCATTTTTTGATTCAAGATAATGACACACTTATCTAAGTGAAGTAATTACAGTAGCAGATGGACTGTGAGTGCACATGAAGAGAGGGGGTTCATTCAGTTCCTGTGACTTTACATTTTTCTCATGCACAAACCCCATAATGTAATTTACCTTGGCATGCACATCATCACAGCTGTCTCAAATAAAACAGACTTACCCCTCATGACCAAGTTCCAGATATTTTTCAGCCTGTTTCAGTCATGTGATTGAGAAATTAACTCATTCTTCATAATTGCTGAGTCAACCCCATTTACGTGTGCATGCAGGGTATCCTTATTGTTTGAGGTCTTGGGTGGATGCATGACCACCTAATTCTAATTCACCCCATTTCATGTGGATTTCTTGAACATGCCATAATTGTTGGAATACGTGAATAACTCGCATACCTACAGTAAATGACGTAGATTATGTAACAACAGCTAAGACTACAGTGTTGATGGCAGATGAATGAAAAATTATGGCAAACTAAGGTATGCAGAGAAAAACTTGTCACAGTTGCATCACTAAGGTAAAATTTCCTTATTCCACAGACTTTCTCTGGAATACTTTTCAAAGCAACTGACATTACATTTTATTTCTTGCTTGCCTTTATTTTCCAGGCCACTTCTTACAACCAAATTTTTAAACAACTGAATTTTATGTTTCACTTTTCAAAATGCTTATACCACTTGATTTACTACTACTTTTCTCTTACCTTCCCACAGTAACACATCTGCACATACTTCTATATGATCATTACCAATTCATACAACACAGCACCAAACTGTACTAATGACTGGATCTCTTGGCCTGAAGTGTTACAAACAGTTCTCGTTTATGCAGTCAGGCTTAAAGTGTCCTGAAGATGGGGATACTATGCGCGGACCTTTGAAATATCAGTATTAGTCTACAACTACCAGACGCCATTACCCAGGAAAAAAGATCGACAGTTCCAGTTTACTACTGCCAGTTACTACAAAGTTATCAAGCTTATTCATGCCCCCCTTCCCCTCCAAAGTGTCAAAGGTACTTCATACATTTTAATCCTGATTAATTTCCCTTATTTCCTCACTATTTATAATAGCTCAAAAAGTCAAACTGTTTGGCATGTACCACAGCTATTGAGAAAGTTCCTGTAACAGGCATGTAGGGTGGACATTTTTTTGCTTTACATGGGAAAGCATCAAGATGTTAACTTAAGAAATGAATTTTTTTTAACTGAATCAACCAACCAGATGCAGCAACTTCTCAAGTTTATTACTTGTCGGCTAAATACAGCTCAACATGTTTCGGGCATCCTCATGCCCATCATCAGGAGCTACAACAACTGCAGTAGCGGCCTCTGGTTTACCGTCGGAGCTTGGTGATAGCAATGCTGTTGGTCGTGGTCGGGCCAGCCGGC
>Ga0268261_10003835_pt1 | contig 11128 bp, 7 predicted proteins | sample TergutNc150P1_FD_190353 | JGI IMG/M metagenome (GOLD analysis project Ga0268261, IMG submission 190353) | Nasutitermes corniger P1 segment gut microbial community from laboratory colony in Florida, USA - Nc150 P1 (SPAdes) (version 2) | ecosystem: Host-associated > Arthropoda: Insects > Digestive...
GGGGGGGGGGGGGGGGGGGGAGCACATCATTCAATGTTGATTAAATCCCAGGAGAAGTGATTACAGGAGGAAGTTGGACAATTTGTTCCAAGATCCATAAAATTATTAATTCCATTTTGAATAAGGAGGAACTGCCTGAACAGCGAAAGGAGTCAATCGTACCTATGTGTAAGAAGGGTAGTAAAACATTGTAGTAATTGTAGAGGTATATCACTTTTGTCAGCTACATACAAAACTCTCTCCAGCATCCTTCTGTTATGGCTAACTCCATTTGCAGAGGGAATTGCTGGGGATCATCAGTGTGGATTTTGATGTAACAGGTCAACTACTGATTATATATTCTGCATGCATTATACAGTTTGAGAAACAATAAGAATACAGTGTGGTAGTGCATCAGGTGTTTATATATGTAAAGAAAGCCTATGATTTAATTAGGAGGGGGGGTCTTTTATATATTCTTATTTTGTTTGTTATCCTTTTAGAACTGCTAAAGCTAAAAAAATGTGCCTAAATGAAACCAGGAAGAGTCTGGGCTAGCCAACATGTCTGATATGTATCCTATGAAAAATGGTTTGAAACAATGAGATGATTTATCACTATTGCTTATCAACTTTGCTTTAGAATTTGCAGTTTGGAAGGTACAAGCAAACCAGGAGGGCTTGTGGTTTATGCTGCTTATGTTACTATGTTGGGTGGAAGTATATATACTATAAAGAAAAATACAGAAGCTTCTGTAGTCATTAGTAAGGAGATTGTTGTAGAAGTATGTGCTGAGTAAACTAAGTATATGGTCATGTCTCAGGACCAGCACACAGGACAAAATTACAACATAAAAGTAGGTAATAAATTCTTTGAAAGTGTGGAACAGTTCAGATTTTGGTAACACACTAACAAATCAAAATTTTGTTCATGTAGAAATTAAAAGCAGATTGAAGTCAGGGAATGCTTGCTATCAATCAGTGCAGAATCTTTTATCTTGGAGTTTGCTGTCCAAATATATAAAGATCAAGATGTACAGAACTGTAATATGGCCTGTTGTTTCATATAGATTTGAAGCATGGTCTGTCACATAGTTGCATATGCTGAGGGTGTTTGAGAATGGAGTGCTGAGGAAGATATTTGTTCCTAAGAGGGACAAGGTAACAGGGGAGTGGAGGAGACTAATAACAAGGAACTTTATGATCTGTGCTCCTTACCAAATATTGTTTGGGTGATGAAATCAAGAACTCTGTTATGGTCAGGGTATGTGGTACATATGGGAGCAGGAGAGGTGCATACAGGGTTTTGGTGGGGAGACCTCGTGAACAGGGACTATGTGAAAGACCTAGGTGTAGATGGGAAGATAATGTTAAAATGGGATGGGCAGCATGGTTTGGATTGCTGTGGCTTAGGATAGGGACAGTTGGTGGGTGCTTGTGAATGTGGTAATGAGCCTTCAGGTTCCATAAAATGCAGAGAATTTCTTGACTAGCTAAGGACCTTTTATCTTCTCTGGAAGGACTCTGCTGAATGGAGTTTATTTGTTAGTTTGTTATAATCCTGTTAGGTGCCACTGTGCAGTGTATTATCCATTATGACATTAAATCAGGAATCGAACAGCATGTTGTCTTATGTTGATTTTTGATATCTGTTTTTGCAGAAATCTGTTCATTGATTGAACCATTGACGTTAACTGTAATGACCGAAAAACATCAGTTGTTGTTTTTGAGACTTATTTCATTACCACCAGCTTGTTATATTCTATGCAGTTGTATGCAGATTAGGGTTTGCACTGAAGATTGATTGCACAGAATTTTTAGTGCCCTCCAACCCCTGGTAGGACCATCTCCTGTAATGTTAGTGCATTTGCGTAAAATAATGCTAGGAGTCTAGTGTGCATTAGTGGTGAAGATGGTTTGCTGCACTACAAAACAGATGGTGTTTATTGTGAAAACATTTTATAAATATGAATGTGTTATACAAGAACAAAGAAATTAACGACTAGATTCCAGTGTTTGTGATGTGTCTGCAAGAAGTTGTGTAATACTTTTGGGATGAAACTGAAGAAACTGGTTTGTGTTATGTATATGAAAGATGTACGTAAGTGAACTGTGAGAACCATTGAAGGCATGCAGTGCACGGAAGAAACAGTTCGTACAAATTCAAGGGAATCAGTTTTTTGTCTTTTTTAGCAGTATGGTATTAGTTTCAAAATAATATACAATTTTGAGTGCAGGTACAGAATTTTCAGACACTGAGTGATCCTAGCAATTTAACATTAGTCATGCTGATGTGTATCTGGACTAATAAATGCGAGATTAATTCAGTCTAACACATCATTTTATTATTGTTAAAATACATACATACCATCAAGGCAACATGTTTCAGCTACAAGGAGCGATTATCAGGCCTCTAATGTAAGAACAGATCCTTATCTGGTTTTTGGTGTATGATTGGGATCCCAGTTGTTTACATTACTGGAGTACTGTTGTATACAGTATTCTAATTTAGTTAAAAATGAGGTTAAAATGGAAGATAATGGAGTATATTTTAGCTCAATACTCCATTATCTTCCATTTTAACCTAATTTTTAACTGAATTAGAATACTGTATACAACAATACCCCAGTAATGTAAACAATTGGGATCCCAATCGTACACCAAAAATCAGATAAGGATCTGTTCTTACATTAGAGGCCTGATGATGGCTCCTTGTAGCTGAAAAATGTTGCTTTGATGGTATGTATGTATTTTAACAATAATAAAATGATGTGTTAGACTGAATTAATCTCGCATTTATTGATCCTAGCAAGATTGACCGACTTGTTATTTGTTTGGCAATTACACTGAAGTGAATCCTGGTAATATGAATAACCTTTGTTTTACAAATGAGTCATAATGTTGTCTGAAGGGGAATTTTAACAAACAGAACAGCTGATTAATGGAACAGAATCTGAACCACCAAAAAGGTATTCCACTTCATCTAGTGATATATAGTTCAGTGTATCTTGTCTGCCGTTGGTATTATGGGCCTTGCATTCGTAAAAGAATATGTGAACTCTGTAATGTGACACTTCTGGCAGGGAACACCATTCCTGCTTTGCAAGGAATGGGCTGTGATGTCAGTCTATTGGTACATTATATTTTCAGGAAGGAAAATTAACAGAGTGGAGTTCTCAACATGTCTTAATGAACTGAAGAATGAAACTCACAATGGTTTCACTGAAAAGGAAGTAGAAATCTTGATTGATGCGCTCGTCAGTATTAAGAATCTTGGTAAGTTGTTTTCTTGTTGCACATTTTCAAAAATTTGTTTTGAAAAAAAATTAATTTTTTAGGTCATTGGTCATTTTTCAATCCATTGTTGACTAACATTATGTGAAAGATGTGGTCAGCCAGTCTTCTCCTTCCCGGTAGCCTTACCATTCTCTGAGACTGGAAGTTTCTTATCCTTCAATGCTATCCTGGGCAGGGGTTGGAAATGATACCCTAGTGTCAGTGAAGTGTTAAATTGTTCAGAATTTTTATCTTATCGTCAGTGTATGGTGGCCTTATTCTTTTCTGTGTCTTTGTTTAATGAAAGAATACATTTTAATTATTGATATACAGGGGCAGGCAGGTTATCATTTCAAGCGGTTTAAAGGGGTTCAGTCAGATGAAAGCAGTATTACCGAATACAATTGTATTTTCAAGACAGTATTGTCTGATAAATTTATATCACAAAGGAATGATTAAGAAGTTCAGTTTTTTAACGTATCTGTTTGCATATTTTGTACAGTCTATAGTTTTGTGTTTAAGTTGTGTGTATAGTAATTATCTAATTATCTTCCTGTATTAATTTACCGACATCATATCTTTTCAGTTTTTAAATGTGTTGTGTAGTTGACAAGGAATTATTGATAGGATGTCCATTGCAGTATATTGTGTTTTTGGGTGTGTGCTCTTCGTGTACTGCATGTCAAGATTTTGTCTGAATGTGATAAATTGTACCATGGCTTGCTTCATATTTTTTCTTGCATTTGTGGAATGTAGCTATAGTATGTTGGTCTTTTGTTGGGGGGGGTTTATAAGGCAGTTTCTCAAAACTGGCATTATTTTGGAAGTGTTATGAGTCATTATTCTGAACATATGATCTCAGTAGACTACCATTGTTGTATAAAATAGGGCTTGCTCTCTTCACATTAATTTTGGCTTGCAGTTATGACAAGCCCAGTTTGTTGCAGAGCTGTGGATACAATTACTGAGAGATAGAGAGCTCAGGTGGAGAAATGTTTCTGTGTCTGTCAGAACCAGTAATTACAAGTAATAATTTGGTCTGAAAGCCAGGATGGTATAGTCGATATAGCAACAAGTCTACAGACTGGATAACAGGAATTGTAGTTCAGTTTCTGGCAGGGACAGGAGATTTTTCTCTTCTCGAAATCGTCCACCCACCCAGCCTCTTGGTCAGTGGATACAAAGGCACTTTCTGTGAGAGTAAAGCAGCCAAAACATTAAGCAGCTGCTCACCACCTGGTGTGAAGAAGGAATGAAGCTATACATCCATTGCTTCATATTCCTTCCTGGTGTGCAGAGGAACAACTTCACCTTCTTTAATATTTTCCAGTAATGCATTTAACACAACCGATTTTCCTTGATAAATAGCTGAAGCAAAGGTCATTTGGTGTATGTGCTTATCAGCAATGCAGAAGATGCTGCTTTAGCTAGGAACTGATTAAACATTTAAATGACTGCTGCACATATTTGGTATTCCTAAAGTTGATCAAAATGTCAGGAGACCAAACTTTTAGAAGCACCTAGCATCTTCATTACCCTCGTAAAATTTACTTGTAGCTGTGTACCATATATGAATATTAATCCTAGTATATTACATAGTTTTATATATTTTTTTGCATAGTAATGAAACATTTGTTATGGTTTGTTGGCATTTAAAAAAGCAAGAAATGTTTTATTTTTATTCTAGCAAGTGTTAAGTTTCAAGATCTTTTGGAATGTATTGTTCCATATAAAATGGTGCCATCTACAGCAACTTTAATTTTGCTTCAGTGGGTATTCACATATTACCACACTGCACCTATTGGAAGTGTAAAATCAGCATTAGAATGGATAATAGGTAAGCAGTGCACTCTTTTAAATAATGGACAGTTCTGGATCAACATCTAGTTTGCTGAGTTAATAAAATGAAGATTTCGGAGAATGGATTCAAAGTATCAAACATATCAGTATTCATTCTATTTGAATCTCATATTGGAATCAAATGTGTTGTTATAACAAAAGTTTTGTTAAGTGCAGTATATATTTGGAGTAGCTAATGTCATTTGAGCAGTATGTTGAACATTAAGGTAATGTTTTTGTAGAATGTAAAATAACAACATGGCCATGTGAAATTTTTGGTTGGTTTTGGTTTAATGGCTGTGACTGATGAATCATGTGGGACAGGCATGTGAAGTTTGGGACTGAGATCTTAAATGTGTGTAGACAATATGTGTAAAATATTGAAGTCTTTGTTCTTCTGGGATGTGATGCTGTATCACTGAGTGATCGGCATAAAATATTATTCATAAATCATCATGGCAATGACATGAATCATTCAGGTTATGTTTGACCAATTGAATGTACACAGAATCTGTACTGAAGTAATAAGGTCTTCATGAAAATGAAATAACGTCAGTATATATGTAGGTCCAGAAATCTGTGCAGTAGGAAAGTAGGCTTTATGTGTTCGTCATTAAACTCCTTATGGATTAAGAGACTGAAGATATCATTTGCCAACTTCATCCCAACACTGGCACCTGCTGTGTGAGTTGATGTGTTCAGATACGCACGCTTGTCTTGTATGATCTTTGTTACAGGTTTAATTGAGTTTGGGTTAACAGATGATGTGTCTGTTCATGCCTTTTATCACCATTTCTATTTGCTGCTTGAAGTGGAGAAACTGGTAAAGTGTTCATTCATTGTTTGTACATTTAAGCCTTCTAAATTACATTTTTTTAATCTTTAATCAGATATGCACACAATTTGAAGCCATGAACCTTTTTTTGTATGTGCTGCATAAATTGTAAATAGTTACTGTTCACCATCAGCACACCTTCTGTAGATGGTGAACAGTAACTACCTACAATTGACTTCTGAGTGTTAGTATATTTATAAAACCGGCGAATGGTTAGTAGATTTTACTATAACAACAATTTTATTTAACTCTTCTGTGTTTTATCTGTCATTTGGTTTACAGGCTGTGCCTGCCTGTAAGTTAATACATCTGTTAACAATTCCTAGTGATGTGTCACGGTGGAGAGTGAAAAGAATTTTAAAGATAGAACAGAAGCTTGGCAAGAAGAATCACACTACTTGTCTTCTATGGTAAATATAGCCATGTCTTAGACTTATGAGCCTCGCCGGTCTGAAGTAAGTTAGTAGAGCTGATTGAAAATAACATTCATTGCACTGAAAGGCAATCATTGTTGTCACTATCATCAGTGTCATTATTCGTTGTTGTCATCATCATTTTTGTACTTGGCAATTGACTGTTGAGTATAAATAAATGAATACACCATAACTGAATTGAGTTGTTGATATTTTGCATTTTGTAACAAATAAGCCCCATGATTGTAGTGCAGCATTCCTCATGTTCTTGTTTCTGTTTGGGTATTTGCAGTCTGTATTGGCAGCAGAAATTTTGCACAGAATCATTTTCTGTGCAAAATTAGGTATATGATATTGATGTGACAACTTGAGTTTATATGTTTTTTCATTGTTTGATTAGTACTTGAATTTGAACTGTGAAGAAATAAATGTCTGCAAGTTATATAATTATTTAAGCTGTTGATTAAGATCATGGCCTTATTTATATTCTGTTGCTTGACATTTTGTTCTAAATTTTTTATTTGAATTATAAAATCTATTTGCACAGTTTTATTTAAGCTGCATCTTTTGCCATAAAAGGTGTGTGTGTGTGTGTGTGTGCACGCATGTGCGTGCGTGTGGTGTGCACTTGCATGTGTGTGTCTACATTGAGATTCAGGATCTCAGTTTTTATAGAGGATCTTGGCCCCCCCAATAAAATATGTCATAAATGTAGTGCATGTATTATATTTACCCAAATATAAGATGAATACTTTTTGCTAATTCATCATTTAAGTTGGGGGTCACTGTATAATTGCTCAAAACATTAAACATGTCCTGTAAAGGAATTTCCAGAAAATTGAAGATTGTGAAGGGAAGTCACTTAATATTTGGGTAAATTTGATATTTGTTGCCTTCTGTTACACTTGCATTACATTATTAATACAGTCATTTATATGTTCTATGAGAAGACATGTTCAGAATGGATAAGCTTCTGACTTGCATTTTTTATGTTTTCTGCAGCCTTTTCAAATCATACAAACCAGAATGTGTTCCTGAGAAGATTCCGGCTGTAAATATACAAGTTGCATTTAAGGCTGCTGGTAAAATGAATCCATTTTTTCAACAAGCACGGTTAAGATTGGGTGCTGGTAATGTTGACCAGGGAAATGCTGAAATGGTAAAATGGAATATTGACCAAGGAGTAAAGAGGGTAAGTGTAGATGCTGCTGTGCATAATGATATTTCTACTTCAAATATAGCTGCTTTATTGCTAGTATTTGCCCACCCCAATGACTTCCTATCTGTAGCTATAGAAGTGTTTGAGAACAGTGTACTAAAGGGAATATTTAGACCTCAGAGAAGGGACAAAACAGGAAGCTGGGAAAGCTGCATAATGAGATGCTGCATAATAGTGTATGTATTCTTTATCAAATAATATGAGGGTGATCAAATCAAAGGGGTTTTGATGTTAAGATGGAGTGTGTGTGCGTAAGAGAAATAAGTGCATATAGAATTTTCAGGAGAAGACACAAAGAAAGAGATATCTGTGGAGATATTCATGTAGATGGTGAGGAATAATGTAAAGAGGGTCTTAAAGTAATGTAGTGAAAGAATGTGGACAGATTCATCTTACTTGAGGTAGAGTGAAGTGACTGATCCTTTGAACATGTTAACTAACCTGTAGGTGCCATAAAAGGCAGATTTCTTTCATATATGAAGACTAAGCTTTTCAGGATAGACTGTGCTCTGTGGAAATAACAAAGAGAATTTTATTCCTCTTTTATGTGCTTCAGACCAGGACAAAAACAAAAGTGGATGCTATTCCTTCTCTTGACTATGTGCATTTTGGGTCTGAACTGTACAGAGAGAAGAAATTGCATTCTTTACTGGAATTTAAAACGTAAGTATGAGATCTCTTCTTACTTTGCATATGTTATGCCTTATTAAAAGTGTGAGAAAAGGTTGCTATAAATCCTGTCCGCAAAACTGTTTTTGCAGGACTGATAACTGCAGGTTGTAATGCAGCGAAAGAGTTCTTGCCATTAGTTTTGCGTTAGGTATTGTATCAGCTTATGTTTGTTCAACACTAGATGGGATTTTCAGTTTACACAGCATTGAAAACTCAGATTCATGTCTTCTGGGTTGTGACACTGTACACGTAGTCTCACAAGTGGTTACCATTGTTTTAGAGAAATCTGCTGCCTTCATCTTTAGAACAGCATGTAATCTGCATGTTATTTCAGCCCAGAAGACCGCAGTCTAAATTCTGCGAATGTCTTTGTTCTTGCATGATTTACTGGACGTAATTTCAACTTTTTCTGTTTTGTTGTGTATTGATTTTAGAGTTAATTGATAGTGTTAAGTTCTGGATTTGGAGTTATCATCATCCGTTTGTGTATAAGAAAGTAATTATATCATGAAGTGGAGTAAATTATGTTATGTGTAGTTTCTGGCACACTGTGAAGTCCTAATTGCCTCATCTAAACAACAAAAGTAGCTACAACCAGAGGACAGCATTTGTTCATAAGCCCATTCATAAGGTCAGTTTAGAACATCCTTAATTATGTCTTTGCACTCTTACAGCAAAGGGAAAATAACAAATAATTTGCTTGTGAGTTTTGATGCTATATGCAAACAGTAGTTTTGACATTTGACATGTGTTATTTTTCCACATAATTGTCTTGTTTTTATTGCATCTGGCCCTGGCCACATGTTTCCGAATACCACCAGAATAAATCATATTTTGATTTGAAAATAAGGTATTATTTGACTGATTCTTCCCATGAATGACGTTCATTTCAGGCGCATTTTCACATGCTGATCATTCAGTTGCCTTGTTTCAGACACCCTTATCTACGTGTGTCATTTCAGAAGTTTTGTGTATGATATGATATGATGTATTTATTAACTGCAGTTGGGTTGTCACCCAGTGGCAGTATACATTTACACACAAACAATACATAGAGCAACACAAATAACAACCGAACAACACAAATAACAACAAATGTGGAAGAGTGTGAACCGTGCCCCATCTTTGCGAGTTTTACCCTGGCATTTTCCTTACCACTAAGGAAAAAGCATGGAAAAACCTCATTCAGATATAAAAACAAAAAAAATATATACGATAACAACACTATTGATATTCCTGAATGTTTACACACTTGTTGTCTTCTCAGTGTAATCACCAGCATTGTCCACACACTTTTACATCTATATGATAAACGATCAATTGCAGTTATGTTCATCCTTGCTCAGACAATGTAAAGAGGCAGTGACAGCAGTGTTGGTATCATCTTCCGATTCAAATAATTTACCCCAGAATTGTGCTTTTACATTTTCAAACAACCATTAATCACATGGGGTGAGATCTAGAGAGTTGGGAGGATGTTCCAACACCTCCCAATCACAACATTGCGCCAAATTTTGCATATCACAATGGCTATGAGGCATTGCATGGTCCTGGAGCAAAATGACACCATGCACAAGCAGTTGCGGTTGTTTAGGTTAAGAGCTGGCCTCACCTTATCCTGCAAGATTGTGCAGTAATATTGGTCATTGACAGTTGTACCAGTTGGCACACAGTGGTCAATTACAAGTCCGTTTTGGCTGAAGAACATGATGTGTGCATGACTTTGAGAGCACCCTGACCGTGCTGTGCAATTTTTTTCCTTGATGTTTGGGTATGTCATTCAGCATTCTGTCGTTTCAGCTGAGGGTCAAATGAATGCATCTATGACTCTTCAGCCATTAAAATGCAACTGAGGAATGCTATTCCTTTATTTTTCCAACGCTGTAGATGAGCGTGTGGCATGAAAAACACACATGGCTTATTGGTCATTGTTGAGCAGTGTGGAATCCACTGTGTACAAACTTTTTGTTTACTTGAGCTGTTGGTGAGGATACGGTTAACACTTGCTAGAGAGGTTCTGACTTCTGTAACAATTGCTGTGCATGAAATACTGTGTGTACGTTCGAGGACAGATTCCACCTATTCCATGTGGCAGTCATCCGTTGCTGATATTGGGGCTCCACTGCAAGAGTCATTGTCTGTCTGTTCCCAGCCATTCTTGACGGCGTTCACCCATCGGCGAACAGCTTCATATGAAGGAGTATGTGTCCCTAAGCTTTCCCTCGAGGACAGGTAACACTCTTAGAGAACTTTTATCCAACACAACATGAAATTTTATTAATGTTCTTATGTCCGTACACAAGAAACTTGCTTGTAGCCCATCCATAGCTGAACAGCAACTGACATCACAAAGACAGTGCACCTTTGTGATAGCAGTGATAGTGCCACCAGTGCCACGCCAATGATTTGAGTTCAGTCAAATGAAGCACTGTAGTGCTGCCACCATACTCGTATGCAAAGTTTCTGAAATGACCCATGTATGTGTTCCTACCCCGTGTCTGCCTACACATGCTGCTTCTTTGTGCTGGTCTTCCAAATGTAGGCCCAAACTGCCTCCTTTAGGCTGGTTGTTACAGAATGATGTTGTTAAAGAATACTTCTAGAAGCTTCTGATATTGTCATATTTATTGATAATGAGTCTGCCCACCTACTACAGCCCTGTGATAGATTTGTGATCATTCTGCTGGATCATACAGTTATTACCATAATTTTGTGCACACCCAATGTTCTGTCCTTTTTCTTTTCTGCTCCATTAGTGTTGACATCGTTTCAAATAAAAGTTGTAATGAATGATCACAGATGGAATTTTAACTCACATATATCAAATCAAAAATGCGTATGTACCAATGGCAGAAAGGAAAACAGATCCAGTTATAATATTTGCCCCCCCCCCCCC
>Ga0268261_10003836_pt1 | contig 11127 bp, 7 predicted proteins | sample TergutNc150P1_FD_190353 | JGI IMG/M metagenome (GOLD analysis project Ga0268261, IMG submission 190353) | Nasutitermes corniger P1 segment gut microbial community from laboratory colony in Florida, USA - Nc150 P1 (SPAdes) (version 2) | ecosystem: Host-associated > Arthropoda: Insects > Digestive...
GGTCTCTGTTGAAGTCTTATGGTTCTAAAAATAGGGGGTCAGGACCGGTCTGTTTGTTTGTAACTAGACACCCAAGCATCCTGCATCAAGCTGGCGATAACCTTGAAGCGATAAGTGAGTCAGACCAAGTGTGAAACGCATGTGCAAGACGTCGCGTTAAAAAACGCAGAAATGCGTAACCCGTCAACAACGCATGGGACAGTAATCACGCATTTCTGCGTGGCCCGACGGCAAGGTGTTAAAGCGAGTGAGTGCTGTCATGTAGTTAGGTAGTGATTTACAAGTGTGTCACAGGGACATGATGCCTGCATTTGCAGGGTAGAAGGAGAGGCATCATCTTCCTCCAAAATTTTAACTACCAGATTTAATGTGGGAATGTCCTAAAGACCATGGTCATTGCTCCCGAATTAAGGAATGCCTTTGTGACTAATACATTGCAGTACCTTGTTCCATACGGGCCCTTGTGAAAATGGTAATGAATCTTCACATTGCATGAAAGATAGTAGATTTCTTCAGTAGTTGAGCAATTTTTATCTTCTTGACTACACTATGTACAGTTGGTTGCAGTGGAGGGAGGACGCACCTTAGCATCCAGCAGTGGTCAGGATGACAAATTATGTTTTAATATTTTTGTGTGTGGCACATCCTGGAGTTGTGAATTGTGAGTGAAAAATTAATACAGCACGTGGTGTAAGAATTGTTTCACTCTGTTGGTGTCTCATTACTTCCAGATATGGTTATTCCTAGTTCTTTGTTCATATTGTTTTTTATTATTGTAGTATGAATATTTCTACTGGCTGGTCATGTACTTTTATGAATTTATATTAATATTTGTTGGTGGTATGTTACAGGCATTGGGACTGGCAGGACAGAAGTTGCTTGGTGTCCCAATCATTGTTCAACATACACAAGCTGAAAAAAATCGTGCAGGCAATTCAATGCCTAACATGGTTATTCCAAAGGGTAACAGTGGGCCGATGCGTCTCTATGTTGGGTCATTACATTTCAACATCACAGAAGATATGTTGCGTGGAATTTTTGAACCTTTTGGAAAGATTGACAACATTCAGCTTATCATGGATCCAGAAACAGGACGCTCCAAAGGCTATGGATTTCTGACAGTAAGTTAAAAATATGTGTGTGGAGCCAAGATAGCATAGTGGGTATAATTCTCTAGGCTACAGGCTGGATGACTGAGGAATAATAGTTTGATTCCTGGCAAGGACAAGGCTTTGTTCTTTGAGAAGTCTTCTTAATACCCTTAGTGTTCTTAAATAATATTGGAACAGTGGTTATCAAGACCTTTGTATGGGAGATCTTTACTTTTCATATATAAGATTGCCTACTGAAGGTATGATGTACCCTCAGGTTTTAAACAAGGTCTCTAAGCTGTAAATGTGTAACACTTGTCATCTATTTTTAGATTTGGGTAAGATTGCACATTAAGGTTTTTTTCTGAGTGTGCCGTGAGGTGGAAAAGTTGGACACATTTGTTAGGTCCGTTGGGCATTGTGTGTCACATAAACTTAATTTAGAAAACTTATGGAAGTTAGTGTTGTATTATGTTGTGCGTAGTCATCTTTGCTTTGTTACATTTTCCTTTAACATGCACCATTATTGAAAGGGACCTTTTTTTTTATATAGTTCCACAATGCAGATGATGCAAAGAAGGCTCTGGAACAACTGAATGGATTTGAGTTAGCAGGACGGCCAATGAAAGTAGGAAATGTAACGGAGCGTTCCGATTCAGCACAGGGTCCATCGATTCTGGATAGCGATGAACTGGACAGAACTGGTATTGATCTAGGTGCCACAGGTCGCCTGCAGCTGATGTTTAAACTTGCAGAAGGTGAGTGATGTATAGATGTTCAGACTTTTATGAGACATATTTTGAGAGTTCAATACTGCATTGGTTCAGAATTTTTTTAATCGGTACCAGTATGAAATCCATTTCTTCTGTTTTATTGTTGGATAAGATATTTCAGCTTTCAGTTTAAAAATCGTTCAGTAATGTACATCTGAAGGGACCAAAATTGGATTACTGTGTTGAGGACCAGCTCCTTGAATACCCTTCCCACTCTTCCAAGAAAACAGTTTCATGAAAGATAGAACTTCTGAACTAATCACAGTAGTGTGCATGGAATGTTGACAGCTACAGGGGAAGATCACAGCATACTATAAACAGGATAGAACCATCTGTTAGGTGCTGACCTTTGGGTACACATTGTGGGAGTGTGCTACACCATCAGATTTTGGCTGTGCTTATGACAGTGCTTTTTAGTATGTCCAATTTGCATTTTTATCCATTGGTGTTAATTCTTAAAAACTGGTATAATAACAGAAATCCATGTATGCCCCATTACTGCTGTTGAAACACAACTTGATTTTAAAAAAACTTAATTGTTAATGTCTAAATTTGCTATTGGCAAGAGTCTGTACTACCACGTATTTGGTATTACTGGCATGAGATGAGACAGCATGCACAGTATGAAGTACTGTGCATATGCAAGTAGGTATAATTAGATGCTGGGCAGACATAGTAGTGGAATTGTGATGCATAGTAAATTGGAGGAAAGTATTGCATCTTTGGGACATAAATGTCTTCCAAATGGGTAATCATTGGTGGTAGGTAGTAGAAACTAATAATTGTGTGACATTCAGGAAACGTATATCTGGGGTCATTGTTTGGAAGGGGAAGAAAGACAGGTATGAATTGCAGTTGTACTTTAAAAGCATGCTGTGGACATAGGAGACTTGCAGGCAACTGGGGATTTTAATTGAGAAGTAATAAAATATTTTTTCTTTAAAATGTTTTGCTGTTGTGGAAGGAATTCTTGTATGTACGTATGTATGGTTTGCCTTTATACAGCGTGTTGTGGTTAATAGTGTATCATTCTTGCAGGTACTGGTCTGCAAATACCTCAGGCAGCAGCAACTGCATTGAATCTTAATCCAGCAGGAAATTTGCCAATCCAGCAGCCAACACCTCCCATAGCTACACAGTGTTTCATGCTCGCCAATATGTTTGACCCTGCCACGTGAGTTTTAACAGGAATTTATCATTTCTCTATTACAGTTTTAGTACCATTTTGAGATGCTTGCATAAGTTACGTATAACAGTGAGTTTCTTTCACTGCACACAATTTACTGGGCTGAATTGTTTTACTTCAGCTTGATTTTGTTAAACTACTTAATAATTGCAGAAATTAAACACTAATTGTGACTGATTAGTTGGAAGAATCGTGCTTGAAATGTTTTCATAGAGAAGAAGAAGTAAAATTTTCCTTGCAGTCTTCACACAACGTTCCCAGTATGTGTATGGCTGTGCGAGCATCTTGCAGACCATTATAGAATTTCTTTTTGATGTTACCGTATTTTATTTATCCCTTTACATTACTTGTTTTAAGATTGAATTTAACATAACTGTTTCTGTCAGGGAAACAAACCCGACATGGGATGTGGAAATTCGTGATGATGTAATTGAGGAATGCAACAAGCATGGTGGAGTTCTTCATGTATATGTGGACAAAGCGTCACCCCAGGGAAATGTGTATGTGAAATGCCCATCAATAGCCACAGCTGTAGCAGCTGTTAATTCACTACATGGTCGATGGTTTGCAGGTAAGTTGAGGTGTGGGCCACACCTTCCTGTAGTTTCTCAGTTTTTATTGGAGTATTTTAAATGTATTCATAATGTACCACAAGGTGGGTAATTGATATTAATGCAAATAAACTTCAGCTTCTTATGTTATTTGTAATGAACACCACCATTGTGTACTGGCAGTGTTTGTTTCTAGTATTTGGAGTAAGTTTGTGACTGAAACCATGCACTTACATATTAATATAATATTTATGTCACACTGATTCAGCTTGCACACCCCCAAATATCCTGTTAGTGCTGTATCTTGATGCACGAGTCAGCACATCATGCTATTTAATAATGTGGACACCAGTAGTCTGTCTTGTACTTAACAGTGTGGACACCAGTAGTCTGTCTTCTAACACTAGAGTGTACAAGCGCTTCTTCTTGGGTTCTAGGCATTTTATCAGTAGGTGGTTTATTTCAGGAAAATTTCTTTTCAAGAGCTCATCAGGTTGAGAGTTGATTGTGGATTTGCCAGCTAATGGTGGTGATGCTGGTACCAGGTCATGTAGACGGTGAACTTTTTGTTGTTGGTGCTGCAGAATATAAACTTACAGTTAAGATTCCATTAAAGAATTTGAGGTACTGCTTCATTCCTGTCTTCCTTCCCAGTAAGTGGGGTTGCAGTTTTTGGTTCTTAGTTCCATCCATCCATTTCATCATTATCGTCGTCATATATGCAGGGTTTTAGGCCTCGTGACTTCTTCTGGTTCCATTAACAGTCTAGAAGACTTTTGAGGGGTCAGTCTGTCTCTGTTCATTCACTGAACGTGTTGTATCCATTTATTTCTGTAATTTTGAATTGCTACATTTTAGTTATATATATATATATATAGTCATATGTAACTTCATAAACCACCTCCTCCCAAGTCTTTGGAACACATTCCCTGTGGAATTTGGTTTTAACCAACATATCCCTCTTTTATCGCCACTTGCTCACTGCCTTCACACTGTGTTGAATCACACCATTTCACTTACGCTGATTTTGCCAACTGCAGCACATTTTACCTGTAAAGTCTGTGTTCCAGCAACATTCATCCAAAGTTTTCTTAATAAATGCTTCTAAATGGGGGCAGTTATGAATTCGCCCCTGGTCGAAGTGCACTCTGTGATCATGAAGGGTGCTTCCAGATTCAGGACTTTCTTTATCTTTCCAAGTTTTTGTGATCACACTTCAACATCCATAGGTATGCTGCTGTTCAGACCGAATGCTTTGTGTCAGACTGAGGATTTTGTGCTTCATGATAGACATGACATCTCTCTTGATACGAAGTCACAAGAAGTCTACAAAAGTCATTGTCATTGGGCTGGAGATAACTTGATATACTTTACATACTGAATTTCAATACCACTTCAAGACAGAAGGTCTTGCTGAACATGTTCATGGGTACAAGGCTGAAGATAGGAGAGAGGCCTTCATTCAAAAATCTGGATGAAGCATAATGGGGGAGGTTGAAACTTCATTCCCTGTATTTCAGTATAGATGTGTATTCGTCTGTTGAAAAATGATGTAAGAGTTTTATAACTTCTTTTAAGTGCCTAAAGTCTTTTTTTTTTTTTTCTGTTTGGAATTTTCATATTATATGTTTTTATTAGTATTATGTACAGTGTAAATTTATACCTCTTTTTCTGTATACTAAATTTTTCAGGGCGAGTTATCACAGCAGCTTATGTACCTCTCATCAACTATCACAGTTTATTTCCTGAAGCAATGACAGCACTACAGCTGCTGATGCCATCAGCATCCCGCAGAGGACTCTGAGAGTGTTTTGCATTGAAGAGCAGATCACTATAAATCCAGTAATCTACCAGTAGATGGGACCCATTTCTTTGTGCCATTTCTGTGTGCAAGATGGGATGCCACATCAATAAGCTGCAAACTTCAATATCTGGATTTGACTTTCTGCATGTGCGCATATTTCAGAACAGCTGTCATTCGACTCTACATTTTAAAATCCGTGTACAGATTTGTGGTACTACTAATTCAGATTTTTTGCTGCTTAAAAAGTGAACTCGGTTGTGTGTGAAACAGACTGAAAAAATTGTACAAGTGGATATGTATATATATATATAAAACATTTTTTAGTGTGCTATAATTTACGCAGGCAAGACTGATGTTGCAGAATAAGATTTTGTTCTGCAAGTTACTGTGTAGATTGGTGACTGTAGTGATGTGACGTGTGAATGTCAGGGTAATGAAACTGAGGAATGCAATCACTCCTGGGTTCGGTAATTTTAGTGGTACGTTGATTTTCCTTTGTATGGATAGTAATTTTTCATTTTCTGTACTGCATTCTGTATTACAGAAAAAACAACTGCGATACAGTCACTTCGTGTTATTCTCATAGACCTCATTTAAGCAGATTTCATGGATGTATATTTGTTTGATAAATAAACATCTCATTTCAATAAGTAGTACTTGCTTTTACATTTAGTATCTGAGCAGTGGGTGTATGCCTCTTTACTGGAAGTATCATACCAGCTTTGGTACCATTTGCTGTGGAATATTTTCCCATTTGCTATTTGAAAATACGAAATGTATGGAATTATGATATAGCGTGTTATATGGATGTGAAATTGTCGCATTAAGAGAAGAACTTAGCCTGATGGTATGGGAGTACGTATTGCTGAGGGAAGGTATTTGGATGTAGGAATATGGACGTAACAGGATGGAAAACAATGCAACAAGGAGCTTCATCCATCAGTTATAGTTGGATGAAGGATAGGATGATAAATCAATTGGATTTGGTATAGGGGTGTTCACATCAAAAGTTGGACACAATGGTGATATGTCTTGGTTCAAGATACCCATTACATGAAACTTGGAATATTGATTTTTCCCAAAGCATTTTTCAAAGATTTCCACATAATTTTGTGGTGACACATGAACTACATTATGTCAGCATTCTGAGAAATGTGTGAGACATCACTCTCATTCAGAGCTAGAAAAAAGAAAACATAACTTTGGGGTTTCCTTCAGGTGTGTATATAAAGTGCTTCTTTAATGTTCTGTCATTTCACTGAACATGCTGACTTTCTTGAAACAGCTTCCTTTTCTCAGAACAGACTACTTCAGCAGCAGCCAAGAAGCTTGTTTTCACAAATTTATTATCTTTGTAAGTTCAATTGCAACATCTTTGGCCACCACAAAAGTATACTCACCTTTGAGGTTAGTTCTGTAAACATGTTTCAAACTGTACTGCAACAAAACTGATAAGTTGTTTTAGCCAGTAAGACCACTGTAATGGAAAAGTGTGAAATGTTGCAAACAAGCAAACTAAATGACGCGTTAAATATTATTGCAGGAACTGAATGCTGTGGACTGTACTTACAATTAATGGTAACTTCTGATTAAAGCCTAGACACGAAATTTATTAATCTGGAAAACCACCATCATAAGAATAAATTTAAAAAGTTAGGATATATGTACACAAAATTGCCCCACACATGCTTTCTTTTGTGTTAATTATCTGAAAGACAAAAGTGTAGCAGGTATAAAACATATCTTCCTTTACACCGTTCATTCTAAATGTTTATGGGTATGGCCAGACAGGATATCGAGCGAGTGAATGAGCAGCAAGGAAAGACAGAACATGTGTTTTTGTATGGAAGTGGTCATACAGGTGTGAGCACTTAAGTGAAGTTGCTGAGCATGCAAGTAACATTTCTGTCTAGTTAAAAATTAATAAATAACCTGACCTAATCTAACCTAAACATCTAAATGACCAAAATGATTGCACAAACTCTTCTAAATGTTAAGTTATGCATACATTGCCTATCATAATTTAAGGATGACAGACGATTTAAGTCTGTGTGTTGTGTTGTTATGTTAATAAAGCACTACACTGCATAATAAAATGTAGTACACCAAATAATGTCAAGGCTAAAAGACTGGGTAGTGATTGGTGGGGCTTGTAGCATGCATGGGAGAATTAAAACTTACATCCTTTGTAGGTCAGAGAAAGTGAATGGAAGGCAAAAAAGTACTCAGATCTTTGTTTACAACTGAATGGAAGAGATGAGCTGGGAGACCTAGACATAAATGGAAGATGTTAGATGTTAACATCATCATACATAAGGTGATGTTACTGATGCAATTGATCTGGCTCAGGTGAGTGTAAATGCAGATTGAATTTTAATTCTGTGTGTCATGTTGAAGATTCTGTCCCTGGGCAACTGCCTACTTTGCAAGAAGACTGCTGTGAGCTGGATGACCAAGGAATCGTACATCAATTTGTGGCTGGGAGAAGTCCTCTGTCATCTTCAAAGGTTTCAGACATCTGATGCAAGCCCAGGCTCCAATTTAGTCCCTACTAAGGTTAGAGCAGCTGGGCAGGGACCACTTCAACTTTGTCTAGTGCCAGGATTAAGAATGTGTGGAGTTGTATGTGCTGTACCTCCACACCCCTCTATACCCTCACTATGTGGTGAGGATATAGAAACATGGAGAGAGCTGTATCTTATATGAAATGCTTTCATGTTAATGAGTCATGTTGTCCACAGCACAAACTGAGGTGGCTTACCCTTAAAAATCGTACTTCTTCACAGACAACATTGACAAAATGCCATTCAAAGTGATAAAGAATGACCATGTGGTCGTTTGTGCACATTCGTCTGGGACTTAAGTGACTTCAGACTGAAGATAAGGAATGATCACTGTCTTGTCAGTTGTAGTGCAGTGTATTCTGGTAGAGAGGCACCATTACGGATGAGCCTACTGCCTTCAGTTTGTCCTGATGGAAGCAAAGATTACTGTGAAACGTTAGTGCTGTTTTTCCAGACTACACGGTGTCACGTACAAGATGACAGTAATGTTGATGAGAATGTCACGTCATGTTCGACAGGAGAGCGAACGACTGAGCAACCATGTAAAGATAGAAAATGTTTTCATATAAATTTGAATAGCCGCTCCGGATGGTTTCGAAGCTGCCAATACAGATAATGAAATTCCCCGTACATTTTGCGCCAATGATTAGTCCGGTGAACAACATAGATCTGTTCCTTGAAACGAAAGCGATAGTTGGCAAACTAATTTCTCACCACATTTGTACGGCGAAAAAAAAATCGTTCCATGTCACGGATGACTTGCAAAAGCAAGAAAATTCAGAGGCTGATCAGCTAGTCAGGACCTCGTTTGTCAATACCCTGCTTGTGTAGAAACTGTCTAGCGGGGTAACCGATTTCATAGACAATCTAGTAGTAATCTGTGATCTAGTAAGTCGCTGTACAGCTCGCTGGCTCACTCATACGCTGTACTCTCTAGCGGTACACAAACTGTGACAAATATTTCGCGAATTACTCTATAGTTGTCTTTGAACGTGCGTGCGTACCTTCACGAGGAGATAACACTCGTTACACGGTGTAGTTATTTTGAATGTTCCTACACTGAGAAATCGTACTAACTACCCAAACGTTCTACCTCGCGAACTTTATGAACCATGAATCACGGATCCCATGAACTCCCATAAACTCACATCCACCATCTTACGAATATTGGAATCGACAGTATCATGAAGTGTTAAAGGAGGAGCATATTGGAATGCCTCACGTTTAGTTGGCTAACTTGTATCCGTAACAAAAGCAGATCCTGAATTTTTTTACATCAGCCGTAGATAGCGGTTTTAATGTATGTCAGGCGAACAATACTAAGAGTAAACGAGGGCATAACGAAGAGCAATTAAATTACAGGTCTGTGTTACGTACGTGTTATTTAAGCGTGTGTGTTGTAAAATGTTTCGCTTAACGTTTCTCGTGACATGCCCGTTCCAGCACATTACCATATATTGTAAATGAGGTTGCTAGCAAAGTGGACTTCAACAGGAAGATAGGGCTCGAATCCACGTTTAAAAAAGTTCGTATACTGTTGTGTGTTGTAGTATTAGCAGCAGAAGCAGAAATGTTATAAAGAACTGGTAGAGTGTTTAAGTTGTTCATTAAATTACTGAGCTGCATACTGTGTTACCAAAAATTGCACTATGCAAATGAAACTTCGCTCTCCTGCAGTCTCTACCATCATTCCGCGTTCGTTGTTGCTAACATCGAGCTAAAGTCACCAGTTGTAGACAGGTTACGTTTGAAGATTATTGCTCACTGGGATGTGACACCATTTAGTGTGACAGAAGTGCGCCAATATTTTATAAGAACCTGCTGCTTATGCTGTCATTGTAGTTAATTTACCCAAACAGAATGAATTAGCACGATACATTGTCAGGATAGATCATGCACCTTGATGATGGAGGCAACAGATTCCTGTGTAACTTTGGTAGGACGTTGCGCCTACCCGGCTGCAAGGTGTCACATCCTATGGAAAAAAGTAACTTCTTAGTCACTCCTGTCTGGATTTCATGTCTCACCTACTTTTAGGTTTCTTTTTCATTTGGTTTTATTGTATACAATGTTTGATAGAATTAAGTTGGGTGATTGTATCATAGGTATGGCATATAAAGCTGTAAAAGTTTTCATGTCTGTAGTTACAGATACATTGAGAATATTCATATGACATGTGGCATGTGAAGGTGAATGAATTATGTGACTGCTTGATGTATTGATATTTTGTATAATTAGTAGCCCATGCCAGTAATATGATGCGCTGCTGTGATATTCATATGCTACTCTGCGTGCTTATTCATTGCTTGTTTCTTTATTATTACACAAACCAACATTAATTTCATCTGTTGACTTGCTTCTAACTGGTTATGTTCTGTTGTATCTTATATGACCAATGCTGAATTGTTCACTCAGCCTGAATCCATGTCTCATAGTAAATCCATTATAAAAACTTACTTTGCCAAGAGTGCATACTAAACTGAGAACAGTTGGTGTGGTAACTGTGGTTGCCATTTCAACCTCATCCTCTTAGATAACACAGTTTGGTAACAATGGTTTTGATGACTGCTGGTGTGTGACCCACACACAGAAAGGGTGTTATTTGACATATTACATAACTAGTGGCAGAAGTGACCATTTGATTTTCAAAGTTGCTAAGTCAGTGGTGAAATATACCTGCATGACTTCCATTTTTGAGTTGCAGAACCATATGATGCTTCATTCAGTATGGTTGACTTGGCATAGCATTAGAATGTTATTGCATATGTTCCCTGGTCATGGTAACATTGACAAGTAAATGCTGTTTTACCTGTCACACACAGGTAAGAAGTATTTACTATTTGTATACAACTGTATATGGACGGCAGACTCAGTCCCTGGAGAGAAGAAACCCTTGTCCTGACTTGGAAATGCAGTAGTGATTGCTCCCTTACAACAAATTAAGATGTAAGAGTTTCTTTTTTTATAGTGTGTATTTAATTATGCTGTCACTTGATGAGAAAATGTAGCATTGGTGACAGATGAATGAATATGTGTGATTGTTGGATTAATAGTGATGGGAAAATTTTGTACTACTTGCAGAAAAAACCTGCTGTAGTGCCACTTTCCCCTCCACCTATCCAACATGGAATGACATGGGATTGAACGCAGGTCTTGCA
>Ga0268261_10003837_pt1 | contig 11127 bp, 7 predicted proteins | sample TergutNc150P1_FD_190353 | JGI IMG/M metagenome (GOLD analysis project Ga0268261, IMG submission 190353) | Nasutitermes corniger P1 segment gut microbial community from laboratory colony in Florida, USA - Nc150 P1 (SPAdes) (version 2) | ecosystem: Host-associated > Arthropoda: Insects > Digestive...
GTGATCTAGAAACATCAAGAATGGGTGCTCCATATATATATGACATTAGTCGCCTAAAGGTTAATAATTTAACCCTTATCCTGCTAACGTGGAGAAAATGGTGAGCTCCTAATAAGGCCAGCAAATAGCAGATGGGATTTAATTCGGCGTTAAAGGGTTAATACGTGCAATGACTGACTCCTGCCACTGCTCAGGCAATTCCTCATTCTAAATGGAATAAATAAATTTGACGTCCGCAAGTCCGTGCATCATCATACGATTCAAACAATTCAACCAACAAGATGCAACAGTTTCACAAGTTTATTATTTGACATTTATGTGTGGCTCAGCATGTTTTGGGTGTCTCCCCGCCCATCATCAGGAGCCTACAACTGCACCAGGAGCCTCTGGTTTTACCGTCGGAGAGAAGCGGCTGGAGCGATACCAAGAGCACATACGTTATGTTAAATACAATGACCCACAATCCGCATTTGCACAACATATACTAAACAACCAACATGAACATGGCACCATAAACAAAATAATAAAATTACTTAAACCCTTGAAACTACACATCCATGCTAATCCCATATGAGCAATTTTTCATTTAATCTTTTACAGCCTAGTGGTTTCTTTACGTACCACCAGGCTTACAATTCAAAAGTTCTACATGGTGTTTGCTTTGTGTCGAGTGCTTTTTATGGATCTCAACACAGACTGCGGCCTTTGCTTTATACATCATTAACTGATTGGATTTTATAACCATGGTGGAAAGTATTCAAAGCGCGGTACGGACTGATTCCTTACGTAAAGCATATTACGTTTCATCTTTAAGAGGTTAATCACACTACCAATACGAACAACTTATTACAGAACAAAACCCAGGTGAACAGAATCCTCTCATTCAGCTAAGCATTGACACTACACGCACATCACGTGACATTACTTCTCGATCAATACATCCGTACTAAATATGTGAACCAGTTCCCACTCAGCTATGTCAGCAGCCAGCAACGACAAATGATACGTACACAAATAGCACTTTTTATACACGTCAACTTAGGACATCTTTTATTGAAATACATTGCATTTCCTGCATTTTCTAACTACATTTTAATACCATCAATTTCAACTATAAGTTTTAACTATAACAATACATACATAAATTTACCATTTTACCAAACCTGTTTTATTAATGACATTTGTATAATATAATACTAAAAATTATATATCCTTTTTGCAGTAACTAAAACCAGAAGCTGTAATTACAGTTTAGAAGCTCCTGATGATGAGCAATAATATCGCTCAAAACATGTTGAGCAGAAAAGGAACACTGGAATAATAAATTGTCCTACACAGTTGCATCTTGTTGGTCATTTCTATAAGATTTGAATTATATCCAACTTCATTTCTGACCCTTTGTTTTTTTCTTCACTGTCTCCGCAGTGTTGGCTGTGTGTAGGGCTGAAATAATCTTTATATTCCACCTATCTTGTCATACCTATAGCAGAACTTGCCTTTATGTAAGTCTACAATCCTTTTTTAAAGAATTTAATTTTTCCTACATCTGAAGTCACATCGAAGACATACCACTCATGAGGTAAATATCAGGTGTGGGACGAAATCCTGGCCCTTGCACTCCTCTGATGTCGTGTTATGTGTCATGTTTTCCAAACATCTTTCAATGATACTGGAAACCATCATAAAAGATTAATCAGGGAAATCTGAAATTTGGCAAAAAGAATGTTGACCTGTACGTGGGAAGAGCTGGACTGTTGGGTTGATGTGATCAGGGCCACTAAGGGTTTCCATGCTGAGGTAGACTACAGCACACATACACTTTCTGTGTTAAGGAACAATCTGCAAAAGACTGCCTTAGGCATCTTGTAATAAATTTTTAAAACTACAAATAGTACTTTTGTGGACACTCTGTATAAGAGGTTTAGGGCCTTATATCTACAGCTGAGAACTCACACACTTACATTGTCAGTGAGTTTCAGGGGCAGTCAAAACATAGTCAAATGCAAATGTGATGCTTGGAAGAGCTAGAATTAAGAACACCTTATATCATTTGTTATTCTACAAACCCATGACATTGGGCTGATGAAAAAAGAGTGCCATGTTCCAGGTTAGACCCTCAGCGAAGCACAGTAGAAGGATCATAATTGTATATTCAGTCATTGAGGGGTGCGATCCAGCACAGTGAGCCTGTGCACCAAAGTGTTAAAACATGCAAATGCCAGGGAGAGGGTGGAACTGCCTTGGTGTTAAATTATGTCAGTGCCAGGGAAGGAGTTCATATTAGATATTGTGTAAGGAGACAGGAAAATTGATAACACTGACATTACAGAACTCAGTGTCTGCCAAACAGATCAGTTGCTTGTCGTTCACAATGCTCATATGTACTATGAATGCAATACTGGATACTAGAATACTTCATGGCATATCTTCCATACCACAAAACTCTGATGAACAGAAACTGTTTGCAGAATTACTCGATCCAGCTTCAAGATCACTGCCATTTCATTACCCCATACTATGATCAAATTGTCAGATTCTTGCTTAAGAAATAGTCTTGATTCCTATAGCACTGATCAGACCACTGTCTTCCCTCTGTCAGTTCCCTAGAAATATATCAACAGACGCCAAAGTTAATATCCATATTTCTCGGAGCAACAGTCCAATCTAGTTTTAATTCTAGACAGCAGCAACATGACTTAATGCTTTATGGCAACTCTCCTGAAACTGTATGGATGGTAAAAGATTTCAATCTCAATTTCAAATGTTTTATCAACAGCACCAGCATATTAATATAAAAATACGAACAAAGTACATTGCAAAAGAACATATTTATTAATTAAAAAGCCAACATGTTATGGATAGCTGCCATAATCAGGTATCATGTATCATCAAATGGAAGGGGTTTTACAGATCATAAAAGTATATACTTCTGCAGTGTATTTTGTTAATGCTTTTATATTATTATGTGTCATGTTTGACTGTTCTTATACATCTCAATCTACTGATGAGGAAGATAAAATAATATTTATCTAATACAAGAAAAGTATACTTGACTTCCAATCAAGAAATTTTTCATAAAAAGCCCCAGCACGTTCATGCACAATGGAACAGCATTATCACGTGAACAATGTCTCAATGTACCTTATCATAATCAGGCACATTTGCAATTAACTGTTTTGTCACATAATTCATTAAATTCACTGAATTAATATCATGGCGGTAATCATGACTAGTACACAGCATCACATTTCACAAATCCACATTCCTAGCCAGCTCAAGAAATGATTATCTGAGAAACTTCTCACTTGTGTGATGAAGACCTACAGAAAAATCACTGTAACAAAATTTTGCATTAGTGCAGCCGAGGGAGGATATAATGCTCATCTCAAAGAATTATAGGCCAGTATTCTTCTTAGCATCATCTTGATCATCTCTAAGAACCCACTCATATGTAATAGTATAATTACGTCCATGTCACACACAGTGTAAAATTTGTTACAAATAGTAAGGTTCATATTTAATCTTTTAAAGCAAAGTGGTTACTTTACATACCACCAGGTTTAAAATTTAAAAAATTTACACAGTGCTCACATTGTGTTTATGTGTTCTGTACATATCTCACAACAAACACGAGACTTTTGCCTTATGCAGTATTAACAGATTGGTCTTGTATACCCGAGGTGTTGGGCCCTCACTGTGCAGTACACACTAAGTCCTTACACAAAACAGACATGTTTCACCTTTAAAGGGTTAAATAGGAAGAAAAACCACGACTCCTACAGAGCAACAGTTGCCACACATTGTCTATAAGTTAAATCTTAAGGCAAAACTGACATGAATGACACTTCAGTCTGTAGCAAAGCCTGATCCAGAGGTCTGGTTGAGCAGAAAGGTACAAAATGCTACATCACAATGTTCTGCTGCTTCAGGACTTTACACTGACTGCAGTCACCTGTACAGTGGCTGGACGCAGTACTGTATCACAAAGGTATTAACAGGAAAACAAAAAAACAGTCACTTCTGTGTGTGTGACAGTACTCTGACCCAACCCCTGCCAACCCCATAAACATGCACAACCACTTGCCAATAAACTTTACACCAGTTATACTTTAAGAGCAATTGAAAATTACAATTCGACAGTGTGATTTCAAATTCACAGCCAGTCCCTGAAAAAGGTGTACAATTTTTTGTTTTAATTAAGGGGGTTTAAACAAATAAGGTACATAAAGCACAACCTTCATTCTGATTTCTTTAAAGTGATTATCTTCCTTCGCAATGAAACACAAGCTGCAAACACTTTCAACGAACACCAAACCAAACTATTGTTAACCATCCTGTCTGGATGAAATACACATAACACTTGCAGACCAATGTGCCAGCTGATGACAAAACACCACAAAATCATTATTTGTTAGTAGGGTCTTTTTGATTACTAACAGACTTTTCAAGACTGAGGCTTTCCAGACTGGCCAGTAAGTCTTGCACACCTGTTTCTACTTCCTCTTGAGTATGACTTAATGTGAGCTGTGACGAGAAAGCACGCAAGAGTTCATTTTCTGGGTTCTGACCACATCTGTCTAAATAGGTCAGCATCATTTCTACAACTTGCTTAGCCTCATCCTTCACCTGTTGTGAATCCTTTGTATCTGCAAGACGTTTCTGAAGAAATCTGAGCTTCGACTGGGCCAACTGTAATGGGCTTCGGCCAAAATGGTCAGTGCTGTCAACATGTGTACCTAAAAAGTGAAAAGTTGATTGAAATAAATTCAATCAGAATTCACTGGCATGATTAATATTAAAATGTTTCAAGTTTAAATTCCACACAAGGTCAAAGGAAACAATGCTGCATACTGGTGTTTCAGGGGAACAAGCTACCTCTAATTATCTAGCAAACTACATGACTCCTCCTCCTCCTCCTCCTTCTCCTCCTCCTCCTCCTCCTTATTATTATTATTGTTATTATTGTTATTATATCACCACCACCACCATCATTGTCATCATTATTATTATTATCCTTGGTATCTCCTTTATGCAGGGTATCTACACTTATATTCCCGAGACAAACCATGTCCCTAGGGAACACTGTTGCAACTATTCTGATGTAACTATTCATGGTGTGTATATTGCTAGTTCCTGCGTTGACTACATTGTATCTCTACGTTAGCACTTTCTGCAGTATGTGTGCAGTGCCTAATATGGCTGTTTTCTGTAGTTCCTTAACTTCGTGATTTCCTGGTATGTTGCTCACGTATTTTCTAAATGACTTTGAAATTGTCACAGTCGCGCCTACTATTACTGGAATCACCTTTGTTTTTACATTCCACATGCATTGTATTTCTATTGTAAGGTCTTTATATTTTATAATAATAATAATAATAATATAGAATAATAATAATTAAATCTTAATTGTTATTTTTATTGTTATAGTTGTCATTATTATTTTTTTTTTATTTTTATGTTTCTTGTCACAGGCCTATTCTTCCTGGTAATTCTCTTGAACCAACAGTGATCCCCACTGCTCAGGCTTCAAGCTTCACACTGCAGTACTTTCTGTATTATGTGTGATATTCCAAGTATAGCTGTCTTTTGTAGTGAATCTGTTTTCCTGGTACCGCTTCCAAATTTTTCCTTAAGCTTCTCGTTACTATTCCAGTGGCTCCAATTATTACTGGTATTATTATTATTATTATTTAATTCTGCCACTGGGAACTGTGTTTTAATTTCACTAAACTCAACCTCTCACAGATAAGCTGGTCATGAAATTCCCTGCATTTTATGGAAACCGAGGGTTTGGGTGTTACAAGCACCCACCCCTAAATTCTGTCTTGAAGTAGATAAATTCAGTCCATGCCCATCCATTTCATTTCTTCAAGGTTAATTTTAATATTAACCTCCCATTCTTGTCTAGGACTTCCCACTTGAATGGGGATCTTTTTTTCTTGTAGTGGTTTCCTTCTCCAAGAAAATATCTGGGGTGGGGGGGGGTGGGGGGGGCTGAGAAGTAGGAAGTAGCAAGAGGCTCCAAAAAATTGGGCAATGAGCTCATTGTGGTCACAATGATGAGCTCACTGTGGTCACTGGCACAGTATTCAGTGTTTGTATCTTAAATTTCATGCATTCCTCAAATACTACAAATTTAGCTGGCATTTTAACTATCTGAGCTGTGTTTCAAATGAAAATGAATTCACAATTATTACTTTCAGACATATTTTCTGCAAAAATTATATTCATTTCTTAATCTGTTCATTTAGAAAATGTTCTCTATTTCTAAATTTTAAGATTACTGAAGTGTTTCTGAAGATTCAAGTCTACTGGAATGGTACGCCTTGTCAGCTGGTAAATGGTTGAACTCACTGCTTCTTAACATGTGCAGAAAAGAAATTACAGGCCGTTTTCTTGTCTCACTGACAACTTACATAAATACTACTGCTGACTGTGTACTTTAAAATGTACAATCCAACTACATGTTTTAATATTATTATAAGTAGGTTTATATTTTGAGAGAACAGGCATAGGTTCTGCGTAACTACAAATCACCTGCTTTAAGCAACAAGGTGACAACAGCAATGTTGTTGGTGCATGCAGCAAGGTGAAGTGGTGTATTTCCCAGAGGATCTTTGATATTAGGATCAGCCCCTCTCTCCAACAGCAGCCTACAAAGTCATGAACCAGAAATATAAGTTATGATACAGGTTTCCATGGCCAAACCTCAATTCAGTATCCCATATTTAGTAACCTAAGAAAATCACAACCCTGTAAATGTAAGAGATGCTGCAATGAGCACAGATTGAGGTCTGGTGATGAAAACATTCTGATTGAGATCCTGTTTTGCAGAATGACAGTGGAACCTCCTTTTGACTTCCTGACAAAAACACTGTATTTACCTGAATGTAAGATAACCCCCTTTCACTATCTCGATTTTTTGGAAAGCACCTGCATATAACACGTATAACTCTGTGAAAAGTTACAAGGCAGCTCCCATTGTTCAGACGATCACTCAGGAAAAAAAAAAAACCTTTACTTTTATTCAGATAAATAGTATTACTATATCCCTGTGATACACAAGTTTACTTCTGACATTCATCACTCTCACTTTATAAGTCATCTAATAAGCAAAGGTACACTTACGTTGTCCACTGTAGCCTAGATGGCAGGATGTATATGTAAGATGCGGGTAGTCAGTATCTGATTCCCCGTACGGTAAATTTTTTAAATCACCATGTCTAGGATGACTTTGGCTAATATGTTGTGCATCTATTTCTGTTCTTTCCATTTTGATTTACATTATACAACCTTCATCCTGCCCTCCCACATATTTTACACACAATTCTATGGTTTGTGCATATGAGATTTTGTGTACGCTACTGAGAAAAGCGCAATCACAACTGCATGACGCAGTAAGGATACATCAGACAACAGCTGGTTGCAGCAGCAGCTCATGAACCACTTAGTAGGGGAAAAACCATAAAAATACCTGCATGCGTATAACCAATTACAAGTTCCCCAACTATGGGAATAAGATAAGGAATGCACAGTGTGCAACCAAACTCATAATGTGAAATTTTTACCAACGTAAAATAAGCTGCACTTTCAAATGAAGTAAAAACTACAGACAGTGAGTGCACCAAGCATTTGTTTTAAGTGGCTGTGATACAAATTTTCGTGTTTCCATTCCCCTCACAACAAGCGCCATCTTGAACGCTTCAAACCCCTGAAACGTCTGAAGTGTTAGACACATACTGACAAGACATTAAGCTTGACTCTTGTAAAATAATGGTGTCCTTACAAACTTTCACACATTTCTCTTATGCCCAAACATGGAATAAAAAATAAAATACATTTTGGCTAGGAAGTCAAGAGGGTACACTGTCATGTCCCAAAACCGCAACCTGAATCAGATGGTGTCAATTGACACAGTTTCCTTCCAGATTACAAGGTTGTACTAACAATCATTTAGTGAAAATATTAATTCCAATCACAAGAAATGAGTAAAGCGTTCCATAAAACAGGTATTTCAGTATTTTGGACTAGAACACAGGATGGCAGGCTCAAAAAATATACAGAATGACAAGGGATCACTCCAACCATCACGACAATTAACAGGGACTGTTGAAAGGCTGCAGAAAATGTGGTGTTCAGCCATGTCAATAAATAGTGCTACAAATAAAATCACAAATATCACTTGAAAATTAAACATATGGCCAGCAACACTCTCTGCAGTCAAGTAAGAGTGAGAAATAATGCTGGAATTACAAGGACAAACAAATGGGTTTTATATGGTTTAGATTAGAGTAGTACTTGGGTTCGAGCCCTTCCAGGCCCAATGCACCTAGGTTATATATGGTTTACTTAACCTTTATCCAGTTGGGTTGGTATTTAAATTTTGATGCACGGTTTATGAAAAACATGAGTATTACTTGAACAAAAAAAAATGACAAGTTTATGAAAAAAATGGCATTTTGTGGAAAATAAAACAAAGATCATGTAGCCTGTCTTAAAATGGAGTAAATTTCCTTATTGTCTAAATACATAAAATGAATTTCAGGGGTGTTTTTAAGTGCATATACATATGTGAATACAGTTATTTCAAAAGTTAAAAATGATCTTGTCTGTAGCTAAGAAAATGCAGCATTAAACAGCAGGATTAATAAACAGGATAATTATTTTAAACGTGTCCATTCCATACATGTTGTAGATCAATGTACTCAGCTTTTATTTCACTAGCCACTTTCACAATATTAATTACATATATATATATATATATATTTATTTATTAAGGGTACACTTGTACCACAACATGTTGGAGATATGCCTTTTAACATTCACATATTATTAACATTGTGCATTTCGTTGGTGAAATAAAAAACTGAGTACAATGAATTGGAAAATGTGTGGAATGAACAGCTGCAGCCAAATTTTGGGTACAATTCCAGCACTTTCCTGCAAGGACTGAGGAAAACCAAAAAACAAACCTCAATAGTTTTTTTTTAATTGGAGCCATCCCGCTGTGTTTTCACTTAAATGTTCTAAGAGTAAGTTCAGTCAAAACACAACTAATTTATTGTCAATTGTGAAGGTGGCGACACGTTTCCACTCAGAGTCGAAACATGCCGCCACATTTACAATTGACAATAAATTAGTCGTGTTTTGACTGACCTTACTCTTAGAATATCTCAGAACAGTTGCTGTCCAACCAAGACTGGAGCTAGTTGCCTCCCAAATACAAACCAGAAGTAAAACTGCTTCAGTCCACTTGCTTGGTGACAAACACATGAGAACGTATCAGTGAAATGAATTCAGTACAAAACATTGGTCACTTCTTTACTTTCACCATTCACACCCACACAACAAAGCAGCATACTTACAGAAGGAGAAACAGTGACAAACCTCACAATATCACAATAACCTCTGCATGCAGCCAAATGGAGAACAGATCTCTGCTGACAATCAGTACAGTTTGGGTTAGCTCCATCAGCTAATAAGGCTGCCACTCTTTCCACATCATTAGTTGAGACTGCTCGGCATAGTCTGCGCGCAGCTGCTATAAAAAAAGAAAATGAAAGATTGCTTAAACAGCAGTCCTTAACACTAGTCATGGCCCTTATTCCACACAACTGTTGGTTGAACAGCTATAATACATACCATAACTAGTACAGTGGATAAAAGAAAGGCAGAAAGCATTATAAAGGGTGTTTTTTTCCCCCTGCTTGACTGATAAGTACAAGTCAAACACTCTGCCCAGTGCTCTGCCGGCACTGTATCGTATGTCACATGTCAGTGAGGTTTAACAGTCGATGACGAGAGCCAGACAAATGATCGCAATGATAATAACCTTTTGAAAGTCTAATAAAACTCACTCGAGTGTCAGGCTGGTGCTTAACAGTCAAGTAGGAAAAAGCACTCTATATTTGTAGCAACCTTCACATTCTGGCTAATTAAAAAAAATTTGGGCACATTTTTTATTTAGTCACTAAATATCCAGTCTCTAGAAGAAATAAGTACTTCCAATGAGTACATCAATGGTATGTCATCTTTTCAACCTTGAGCAAACACATGCAGGATGTGTGAATAAAAGTAACATACCAATGTAACCCATTCTGTGAGTAACATCTTGGGCTAGATGCAACATGACGTGGTTGAATGGTGAGTAAACTAACATTCTGAGAAGAGTCTCTGCTCTTGTCATCAAGGAACTGTATAAAGTTATACCAAAATCAACTGCCATAAAAGCTTCAGATTGCATATTCCTTGAGTGCTCAGTGTAGCTCCACAGGTAGTATCAGTATCACTTACACATACATACACATAAAAATGCATTTATTTGTGTAAATACTGTACATACAATATGAATATGTTGCTAAAATTAGGACAAATGTGGGCACAACAAGAAAGAAGATAAGTAACAAACTGCAAATGATCCAAGGACAAGCTAATCCAAATGTGTGGTGCACAGAAATGGTTGTCTGGCATCATCAGTTATCATTAACATTAAACTGTATGCAGTCAAAATGGTTGTCTGGCATCATCAGTTATCATTAACATTAAACTGTATGCAGTCAAAATGGTTGTCTGGCATCATCAGTTATCATTAACATTAAACTGTATGCAGTCAAAATGGTTGTCTGGCATCATCAGTTATCATTAACATTAAACTGTATGCAGTCAAAATGGTTGTCTGGCATCATCAGTTATCATTAACATTAAACTGTATGCAGTCAAAATGGTTGTCTGGCATCATCAGTTATCATTAACATTAAACTGTATGCAGTCAAAATGATGGAAGGAGAAATTAAATGTGAGGCACCATAAAAATATAATATGAAGCTTGCAGTACACAAGAATTGGAAGAGATTTTGTTGGAAGTGCTTTCTGCAAATGAGATCTGAGAAAGTGTTCCTTAACCTTTTGACATCAGAGTTTTACATTTAATTCAAATAAATCACCAAACTGATGCAACAATTTTTCAGTTTATCATCCTGACGTTCGTTTACAGCTCAACATGTTTCGGGCATTTTCCCGCCCGTCATCAAGAGCTCAATGACTGCAGTGGCAGCCTCTGGTTTTACCTTCGTATCGTGGTGACAGCCGTGTTGTGTTCGCGGTTGGGCCGGCCAGCCGGCTGGCCCG
>Ga0268261_10003838_pt1 | contig 11125 bp, 10 predicted proteins | sample TergutNc150P1_FD_190353 | JGI IMG/M metagenome (GOLD analysis project Ga0268261, IMG submission 190353) | Nasutitermes corniger P1 segment gut microbial community from laboratory colony in Florida, USA - Nc150 P1 (SPAdes) (version 2) | ecosystem: Host-associated > Arthropoda: Insects >...
TGCTTCACAAGAAACCGCACTAAAATTAGCGTGTTGATGCTAGCGAGTTGAAACTCATACTAGAAGTCTATGAGACTCTTATCTAACCTTCATGTGAAGGGCAAGCCCGCAGTATTGCCAGATCGTTCGATATGCAGGCAGTCTCATTACTTTATTTACAGACCTCGTATATTCTCGAATCTAATATGCACCCTTTTTACGGTTTTAGAGGGCTAAAAAATCAGATGCGGATTACAATCACGTGCAGATTAGATTCGCAGTCGAGAGCTGGATTTTGGAAAAATTATGGAGCCGCTGTACGTGCCGTAAGAACAATACAATACAATAATTTATTATTTTATTTATAACTTATTATAATTTATTATTCATCAGATTCACCGTCATCACTGTAACTGAATTGTTATCCGTGCTCAGACGAGATTGCGCACGCTTGTTGAGAAAGACCCGCTTTACGGTACCGGTATGACTCATCGGCCCCAGGCATGGTGTCGGATTTTAACGCATCGGTAACATCTGATATTATTCAATCAGTCGCCCTGTTGGCAAGGAGAGGCTGAAGGAAAGGCGCGCATTAGAATCGCAAACTAACATTTTTCCGTTTAAGAAATCGCCAAAAACTGAGTGCGGATTAGATTCGAGAATATACGTTACATGTGTTGGTGTGAATATGCCTGTATGACATTATAGTCTTTTCTCTGTCACAGCATATGTTGGGTAATGCTGGTTTTCCGGTACATGCTTCTGGCCTGGCCTCTTCCCATTTGGGTGCATCTGGAATAAGGCCCACAATGAGTTATCCTGTATCTTTAACAGCAGCAGTTTCATCTGGTCCATCTTCAGGCACAAATATGAGGGGAAGTTATAGCGCTTCTGTACTGCCACCTGAAGCCCATGGGTCCTTCTGTCATAACCCCATCACAGCAGCAAATAAGGGCTATGCTACTGGGCCTCCAATGAATCAACAGCCTCATGTTAATTTTCCAGCCCAGGCACAGTTTTCATTCAACTTACCAGCATGGTTGATGCCTTCCTCACAACTTCTTCCTCAGTTTTACCGTCAAGTGTGGAAATTGGTGGAAAAAGACAAAGGACTCGTTGATACAGTACGCATCTTTCCACTGCTTCTCACTAGTGGGCTGCCCACAGATGTGCTTGGTTTCATATGGGGATTGGCAAACCATAAAGTTGCAGGTCAGCTAACTGAGGAAGAATTATACATTGTGTTGGCCCTTGTTGCACTTGCACAGGTTAGTGGACTGTATCCAGAATAATAAAGTCAAGTAAAAATCAATACTCATGCTGAATTATTATGTGATATAACTTATCAGTGATGTTTTTAATGGATGAAGAATGTTTGACATCACAAGTTAGAAAACACAGTGTGTTGGAAGTCTGTAATTTGTATTATTCTTGATCTGTATTTGATTATACTAATTCACATTTTTTTCTTTGTGTGTTACAGAGTGGGTGTGTTTTTAATGATCTCAGTGTTTTGAGTCTCATTCCACAACCACCAATTCCAGTTCTCAAACTTGTTCATCTTGAGTCAGTTACATCTGCACCCAGTAAAGATACAGAAGTGGCTGCCACCTCGAATCCAGTGAAAATGAAGAGAGAGGAGTTGAATTTCCATTTGGTTCCTTCCAGTACACCATCTTCTGGAGGTGATGATGAATTTACAGATTTTCAGAGTGCAGTGTCAGCAGCAACAGAAACATCATCAGTAAATACTAAGGAACAAGGCACAGTAAGAAAAGTGTCTGATGTGCAAAGTAATGCTGTTGCAGTGGTAGCTGCAGATGCAAGTATGGTTCAGAAATGTCCCAGTGTGATGGTAGTAAGCAGTAGCAGTCATGGGCGTGGAATTGGGAGTAGACTGGCCAATCACTCATTAGGCACTCCAAAACAAAAGAAAACAAAACATCATCATCATCACCACCACCATCACCACCACCATCAACACAATCACAGTCATTCGCCAGTAACAGCTTCATTGGATGAAGAATTTTCAGAGTTTCAACAAGCCAAAGATCCAGTAGCTTCTACAGGAAGCCCTGGAGATGGAACTGTGGATGAAGTATTTCCAAAATGTGCGGTGAAAACACCACAAGGGAAAATGTACTTGTTAAAAGAAAGTGCTATCCGGTCAGAGACACAAGTAGACAGCAAGAAGCAGTCCACAGGAGCTGTAAAGGATGGTGGTCTTGGTCGTCTGATGTCTCTTGAAGGTGCCCAACCTGATTTTCAACCAATCATGGAGACAAAAAGTACAGGATTATCTTTGGATAAATCTGAGTCTGCTAGAAGCCAGCAAGACCAGACGGTTGTGTCTGAGGGAATTTGTGCAGAATCGGTACCAGAAAGTAAAACTTCAGTTTCAGGTACAAGGGAAGGTGTAAATCTAATGTCCATAGAAGAGGACAGATACAGTGCACTGAGAAATCTGTCATTAGTTGATCATGATACTAGTTCTGATAAACCTCAGGTATTTTTAAGCACAGAACCATCACCTGCAAGTGATGATTTTGGTGATTTCTTGTCTGCAGAGCCAGCAGAAGGAGTTGATGATTCATTTGCTGTAATAGCTGCAAGAGAACAGGCTCCAAGTACAAATACTGCAAGTAGTGTAGACATATGGAAGACAGATTCTCAAACTGCAGAATTTCAAATTGATGACTGGGGAGAATATGAAGGTGCTACACTGCCTGCTACTGGTTCAAATTTGCACCAGCGCTTGTATATGGCAGGTGAAAATAAGTTGGATAATTCGGCGAACAGTATTAATACAGAGACAGATATTTGCACTGTGTTCAGAGATCTACATTTGGATAATGGAAGTAGAAATGTGTGGGATATAAAGGATAGTACTAGCAGGTTAGATAATGGAAAGGAAGAAGCTTCAGACTTCTTGAGTCTGTCAAAGTCATCAACGGATTTGAATAGTGAGAGTTCTTGGAATTTTAAGTTGAAGGATAATTGTAACAGTCATTCTGATACAACTTCAAATGCAGAAATAGCAGGGCATGATGCTAATTTTCAAGGATTTTTAGGCAAACTACATGATGATGATGATGATGATGGTGACAAAAGTTATTCTACAAAGGTGGATATGTTTTTCTCCAGTCCTGATGATCAATGGCAAGATGAAAGTAGTTACAAGTGTAATATTGATGTGCAGACCTATGGTGGCGATGATGATTTTGGTGAGTTTGTTGGACCAAATGCATGGTCAGAAGATAAAAAAGGTAATGCTCTGACAAAAGATATCCTGTTTGATGGTCAATTAGGACAAGGGCTGAAAGATGTGCTGTATGGTGACAGCCAATCAGTGAGCAGTCTAGAGTTGCCTCCTCTGTCACTCAGTCGACATGGATCAGTGCCAAGTCTTGATCTGAAAGTATTCCCCAGCAGCACTGAGAAGAACAGCGGGAATGGTGGTAACCAACCCTGGGACATGTCACCACAGGTATGTGTGTTGCTGACCAAAGTAATTATTAATATTATTGACCAATGTGGTCAGTTTTTGTTATAAAACACTTTCAGTTAATATTAACAGGTCTGAGGGCCAGCAACACAAATATGTTCTGTGTACAACATTAGAACTGTTTGTTGGTTATTCATTGTTCTGGGTGAAGAACTGACATTTTGAGAGTATTTATAAATTCTTAGGTTATAAGTCTTGTGTACTAAAGCAGTGCTTAAAATTGTATATTAAGGAAACTTAACATTCAGGGAAAGTGGATCTGTAACAGAACTTATTCATTGTGAGACACTGGTGAGTTTAAGAGTGCATCCTTCTGGTTAGTATTGTCATGTAGTCTGGTATCTACCTTGAAGATGGAGCCAATGGATTCCTCTGTAATACATCAAACTATACTGCTTCATATCACAGGAGACTAATATTTTGAATGAATTATATTCGTAGCAATGTACTAATCTTAAGACAGAGCACTTTGGTTAAACCATGAAAGACCTGTGTTCACATATGTGAATGCACGTAGGAAAATACCACTAGACATTTGTTTTATATATTTAGGCATTGAGGAAATTGACTGCATTTTTAAGATATGCTGCATAATCTCTGTTTTATATCCACAAAGTGCCATGTATTTCATAATTTTATCTTTACCTGTTAAGATAATACATTCTTCATAAACCATATGCTGTATTTTAAATATACACCCTGGTAGAATAAAGGGTAATGTGCACAAATTACATATCACCCCTGTTTTGTAAAAAAAAAAGGGGCTAACTGCTACTTTGAGCTAAATTGAGTTAAGTGTAGCTAATCATTCATCTAAAGGTCGTCTGTGATATGTGCAAAGATGACAACTTCATCTTCAAGAACAACCAAGATAGGTGGGGCACATCCTACCTCTTGCGAAGCATTTGTCATATGTAAAACAGAGCCATCTTCTTGCTTCACTTGTAAAATTTATATTTTTTGGGTTGTCCCCTTTTTGCAAAATAGGGGTGATATAACTGTTAGGTGCTGGCAATATGAGGGATATTTCTGTGTGGCACTCACAACATATATGATTTCAGAATAGTGGAAAGATAATATTCTGAATCAGTGAGGCCTTTTAAAGATTAGTAGAAACTGATCAGTTAAGTCTCTGCTGTAACAAGTTCATTGGTGCTCCAAGTCATTATACAGTACATGATGCAATCATACAGTTTCCAGACTGACTACAAAATGACACTACTGCTGCTTGCATGAACTTCTGCTGCTAGATGTAGAAAAAGTAGCATATGCTGAGGCATTTCCTGCATTGAAGAAGGCTGTAGCATGTGTGATTGTTGAGTACTGTCTTGTTCATTACAAGTGGGTATTGTTCATTTGCAAGTTTTGTGCACCCAGAATCTGGCAGACTTGAAAGAACAACATATCTGCATAGAATTTTGCTTTAAACTGGGGAAAAATACTGCTGAAACTTTTGAAGTGTTGGAAGTAGCTTTTTTAGTGTAGACAGTGGGAAGACCACAAGTTTTTGAGTGGTTTTCCAAATTCAGAAATGGTGTGATGTACGCCGAAGATGCTGAATGCCATGGCATGCATTGGCAAGTAAAACAGTGAAAATGTGCACGGAATGAAGGAACATGTCCTTCGACACAGAAGAATCATTTTCTGTGAACTTGCTAACATGTTGGGAATTTTATCTTTTTTATATCCATGCACTAATATCATTATATCAAATAAACACCAACAAATTCACGCATATATTATTAAATCACTTTAATTATATATATAAGTTCAAATCAAATCTGACAAATGCACTCATATTATTATATATATTGTATATATTATTATACATGCATTATAGTTTATAGTTCTTTTAAGCGATTCACCAAAGTTATACACCACAGGATATAGAAATTGTCCAGAAGCAGTGAAATAAAATGTACAATAAAATACCTACGGTATATATATACACACACACACACACACACACACACACACGCACACGCACACGCACACGCGCGCGCGTTGGTGTTTATTTGATATAGTGATATTTGTGCACAGGTATGAACAAAATAAAGTTTATTGATGCCAGACAGGCAAAAGATGTATATCAATATAAAAACATCAGCTGTTTTAATAAGGTGTGAGTGCGTTTGTCAGTGTTCATGTGATATGGTTGGGAATTTTATTTCATTCAGTTGCGAACATTTGGAAGGACTGTCTGAACGTGCATCAGGTTACTGCCAAATTCCTGTCCCACAGCTTTATGCTCTACTTTGTCTGTATGAATTTCTGGCTCAAGACAAAGTGACAGTCATTGCATAGCCTCCCCACTTACCAAATTTAGTGCCATGTGACTTCTTTCTTTTTTTCCAAAGTTTAAGATGGCATTAATGTGAAGGAGGATTAATGATGTCAGCGTGATTCATGCAAAATTGCAGAATGCCTTTACCAAGTGTCAAGTGATGCACATCACAGATTGTTTTGAATGGTTGCACAATTGCTAGGCTCACTGTATAAGTCAGCACTGATTAGACAGTAAGTGTAATTGTTTTGGAGAAATAAATTCAGTCTTGAAACTATTTGATTGCTCTGTAGATTGAACTCTGATAAGACTGGACAAGGTTTATTGTGCTATGACCAACACTGACATAGTCAGTGATACCAAATTTGGTGGGGATTTATGAAAGTAAGGCTCAGGGTTGATGTCTGAACCCACAGACTGGCAGTTGTGACTGAGGTTTTTCATGCTTTCCCTGTGTATTTTTGGGAAAATTCTATGTCACTGTAGGCCACTTGCTTCTGTCTACATTCTTTACAGTGTATTAAGCTGTCACTCATTGCTCATCATATGAGCACATGGAAGTGTTATTATACAAACCAAGAATGAAGAAATGAATAAGAGGGCTTTTACCGCATGGAGTTAGTTGGTTTATGTAGTGGTGACTCAATATCTGTGTTACATTTCAGGGGACTGATCGTCAGTTGAGTGAGTGGCAACGGTGCCTTCAAAGCTGCCTGACCCTGCTTCAGTCAGCTGTTGGAACATTTAACAGTGTATCATCTAGAGAGGTGCTGGATGAAGTGATTGGATCTGAAGAGGGAAAGGCATACTTGCATAGTAAGACTGTTGTTTCATTGGAATATTTGGGTTATGTGTCTTCTCAGTTCGTTCTTGTGATTCCCAAGATAATTAAGCAAAAGCAATTTTTGTACTGTCATCTCATGACTCTAGAACTGAAAATCCAAAAGAAATTAAACAGCAAACACTTTCAAACTGCTACCCTCTGCATATGTTTCTGAACTCCTTTGTTTCTGTTATGTATACATCAACCTTGTAAGGCAGATACACACTACTTTGACAGCAGAGAAAAGAGAATGAAGCCAAAAGATGAGTCCCTTAAGGCACAAGTATGGCAGAAGTAATCACCGGTATTTTTTATTATACTATACTTTGTAAGTGGAGGGTAGCTGCAAGTATATTGAACAGATGCAGACATCTGACAAGGCATGGTACACAGGTGTGAGGTTTGGATGAGGTGCTAGCTTCTCTTCACTGTAAAACCTTAACATACGGGACAATGTGTAACTAAGCCTTGGACTTGCACATATCCTTTGGAATGATGTAAGCACAGGAAAAAGGATGTGAGATTTGGGAGCTGGTGTGTGAGGAGCCTGTACATTTCAGAGTCACCGAATATAGTGGCAAAAAAATTGTTGAAATGCGTGTTAGATTTAGTGGGAGTTCTGGAGGTTGGGTTGGACAAGGGAAGCATTGAAGGAGCAGAGGAGTTTACTTTGTTTGATGGAAAATGAAATTAAAGTTATAAATTAGGGACAAGATTTTTTTTTTTTTAAATATGAGAGGTTCATATCAGCCATTCAGGGATTAGAATTTGTTGGTGGTAGGATGTCATATATAGTGCTGGGAGGTAACTGGTGTGATGTTATTGTTATGAATGCACATGCACCAACTGATGATGAATGTGGTGACTCAAAGGACAGTTCCTGTGAGGAGCTGGAACAGGTATTTGATAACTTCCCTAAGTACCATAAAAATTCTGTTAGTTTTCATAAAGAAGTGGGCAGAGAATTGTAGTACCTATTCATAGAAAGGTGATGACACTAACTGTAGCAACTTTTGGGGCATATAACGTCTGTCAGCTACATACAAAATTTCAAATATAAGTAATTGTCTGGCTCAGGACAGGAACCAAGGGTGGATGCTTGTGCACACAGCATTGAACTTTCAGGACTACTGGGTGTCTTAACTTTGGCCATTATCATATAAACAATAAATAACAGAAAATGTGTTACTGGATCTGTTACCATTCTTAAAACCACCTGGAACTGACAGCAACGAGGAATGTTCAGGGCTCAGAAAAGGCACGAAAATTACCGAGTAGGGAAGCACCTGTTAACTTTTGAATAAGGACTCAGCTGTGGTGTTGGTTTTTTGTTAGTTATGCCCTTTTAGTGTCATCATAAATGGGAGTTTTTCCCTTCCCTGATCTTTTCATCAAGTTATGCTAATATGTATTTGTTAGAAATCATTGTAGATTTAACCAGGTTAATCATATGTTCCAAGTAACACAACTTCAAGAAATAGCTTTCCATTCAATTGTATGCACTGCAACATGTTCCCGCCTGTCTTCTGGCCATCATCGGGTAGTCAATTTACAATTGTATAAAAGGAACCGTTGGGTAGAGGCTTTTCCTTCACATCTAATGTGTACCATATCCATTAATAAAATATTATTTCCAGTAATGGAATAATAGTAGAATAAAACAAGAATATTTAACTCCTTTTCATAAATATTCCTTTTATGCAATTGAAAATTAACTCCCTGATGATGCCTGGAGGACAGGCCGAAACATGTCATAGGGAATAAAATAGAATGAAAAGCTATTTCCTGAAGTTGTGTTACCCATAACATATGATTAATCTGGTTTAATAGAGCACACTGAAGTTCATTTTAGTACTTCTACATGTTGCTTGTAATTTCTCTTTATTTCAGATCTGCTAGAAGTGGCTGGTGTCAGCCACAGAGTCGAATGCTCATACAAACAATTAGGAAATAATGGCGAGTACAAGCAGCTAGACCCACTTTTAGCAGATATTGATAGTGCGTGGTCATCTTTGGAGTCATATTACTTGAAGGCAGAGATACCTGTAAGTAAGATAACCACTGAAATTGAGGAAAGCTTTGCAGTGAAAGAATAAAATTTGTCACAGTTTCTAAGCATTACTGTATGAAAATGGGAGACAAAAATTAATGTTTTTGTAACTTGTTTTTCCACTATTTTCTTATGGCAGTTGGCAGTTATGTCATAGTAATGCTTTGGTCCCTGTTTGGTTGAGGGCCATGACACAGGACTGTTTAGGTCATGACTGCTTTTACCCATATCCTTTACAAGTCATTATTCACTATTATCCTATTGTTGGATGCTATACAGTCTGAGCCTCTCAGCACTGCATTTAAAGTTAACCTCATGCATTGTTTTTGTCTACTAGTTCTTCTTCATCATTTTCTGTTGTTTTATGATGTGGCTTTTATCATTTCACTGGCACTGAAGCTGTACAATTTGATTGATTTTGTTAATGTTTTGGCACCAAAAGATGACTTTAGTCATCATGCATTGTGATTGTGAGAACCCTGAATGTCACCTAAAGTTGTGGGCCAAGAACATGAAGGGTAATGTGTGGCCATTTTAATCACAGGTCACTGGTTACATACTTCTGGTATTGAAAGTTTTGAGTATAACTGGCATGTCATGTTGCTATAAATAGAGGCAGCTTATTGTCACTGTTTTGCTAAGCTGAAGTTAGGAGGAATGATGAAGTTTTGTGGCCTCACAGTTGCACATTTTTAAAAGTTGTAAAAAGTGTGTATGAAAGGCTTAGTTTCTACACCATTCAAATTTGAATCATTGAAATGTCTCTAGCAGTGAGATGAAAACTACAAAGAATTCAGATTTGAGGTTCTCAGAGCAGTGCTTATGAAAATTCAAGTGTGGGATATGATGCCATATTAAGCAGGAAATGTTGACTGATGTTTTGGAGGAGCCAGGTGCCTACATCTTCACGACCTCAGCAGTCGAAGGAGTGGCACCTTTTTGATTGCTTAGACATGGAGTATGGAAGCAGTAAGCTTCTCTGAAACATCGCTGTTTACCAGTCGAGATGGCGTCACATTCTAGAAGGCTTGAATCTGTACAAATAATAATTTCTTTCACATTTAGGGCACTGGCACGTCTAAATGTACTGCAGATTTTGGCAGGTTGGCTCATACTTTGTGTTCTGGAAGTTATGGAAGATGCAAATTACAACCCAATGGCTGGCTATTGTGACAGAGGTTTATCATGTTTTTCCTTAGGTTCATCAGGCAAATATCAAAATTTTACCTTAAATCAGACTACCACTGCTTCTTTACACACCATCCATTATTGACCAACTGTCCTGTCATGTGACACTGTAGTATGGTGTACTGAAAGTGTCATTAAATGAATACAGCATAAATAAGTAATTTGTAGACTGAATAGGTTTGATCATGGACAGTGAAGGCAGCTCACTGTTGGTGTAGTGTTGAATCATTTAACACCTTAATACTGGATGGTCATTAATTAATGCATTGTATTAAATCTTTATAGGTTGATCTGGAGTTGGATTTGGTTGTGGACTGTGAAAATGGAAACAGTTTAGTTTGTGACCCAACCGTGTGCTGTGGTGTTTGTCTGTTGGATGTCAGTAGTGGTGCAAAGACAGACCGTGGCAGAAACACTAGTCATTTGGAGTATGGTGGCCATGTTTATCATTCTGTATGTGCAAATCTGTGGGTCAACTGTGTTGACTCCAGTCTGCCAGCATTGGCTGGAGGCCACAGCAGCTTTCTGTGAGAAAGTTCGCCGCTTGCGTTGTATGTGGTAGAATTTTGTGATGAATAAATGAGGAAATGAGTGGTTTTAAAATATTGCTGGTTTCTGTTTAATATTAAAATTGTGTGTGAATGAACTGCCTTATTTTATGTGTACAAATGTATGAAAGTTCAAACAAGCCTTATAGGGGTCTTAGAAGTAGTGAGGGAAAATAGGTCCTACTTTAATTTATTCCATATTTTGATGTACACTGTTTGTTCACATATTGTTAAAATAATGTATTCTAAAATTTGTGTTATATAGTTTATGGAAGTACTAGCCATCCATATTTTAAAATTAAAATTAAAGAAGTCACTACGAAGATAATGAAAAAGACATAATTACAACTAAGTGGTAACTCAATAGGACCTTGCACTAAAATCTTCTGGGACAATCAGTTGCATCAGAGTCGAGTTAAAAGCCGGTGTTTTGGAGAATTGCTTTGCCTTTGTCAGGGTTAGCACAGTGGGTGATTAAAGTCACAGATGAGTTTGAAACATTTGTCCCTTATTCCTGAGCCAGAGCTGGAACCCCACTTGAGATCTTTACAACACTGCTGACAAAGCCGGGCTGTATGACATCAAATGAGATATACTTTAGTCAGCTTAACCCTTTAAACGCTGAATTAAATCCCATCTGCCATTTGCTGGCATTATTAGGAGTTCACCATTTTCTCTACGTTAGCAGGATAAGGGTTAAATCATTAACCCTTAGGCTACTAATGTCATATATATATATATATATATA
>Ga0268261_10003839_pt1 | contig 11123 bp, 18 predicted proteins | sample TergutNc150P1_FD_190353 | JGI IMG/M metagenome (GOLD analysis project Ga0268261, IMG submission 190353) | Nasutitermes corniger P1 segment gut microbial community from laboratory colony in Florida, USA - Nc150 P1 (SPAdes) (version 2) | ecosystem: Host-associated > Arthropoda: Insects >...
TAGTGTCACGATGAGGCCTAGTCTGACGGACTAAAGGCCGGAAGAATGGTTCAGGCCGGAATGATTCTGGGCCGTTTTCCCTCAGCTTTTATAGGGGATAAAAGCTGAGTCTCGCATATTTGTGTCAGTAACATATACGAAATACCGCCGCCAGGCAACCTTGGACAGGTGCGACAGATCGATAAACATGCACTAAGTCAGCATGTTGCAAAAACGCTTACCACTATGCGAGGGTCAGAGTAGTGAGCACATGGGCTGACGCAAAGCGCCCATGGCCAGTACACTACTACTACTAATACTATTGTGGGGTACCGTAGGGTTGCTTGATGTACGACAGTACTCCAATGACAACAGTATTTATTAACAGCGATTCGGTTTACACTGTCCAAGAAGCAGAAAGAACGAAGTGAAACTCGTACTGGAACTGAACTGATTTTACAGGCCCATGCGGTCTCCTTTTATTTGGTCCGCTGGGTTGGTGTATTGTCTGTAATTGGTCAGAATAAACTGACCTGCGATTGGTAGGAATAAACTGACTTGCGATTGGCCGGACTGGCCTGTGGATTGAGGCACTAAAAAGGGCCGTACATTATACTGGTAGCATTTTTGCGTAAGGTCCTAAAAAGGGCCGTTAGTAGATCTGTGTGATGTTCCCACATCACCCCCTCGTGGAGAAGGATGCTTACGCGTTGAACCGCGCTGGAAAGCGGACGCGGCGGCCGGAACGGGTGGTCTGCGTGGTTGGTGGGCTTGGCGCCCTCGGCTGTGGTGCGGGTTGCAATGTCTGCTCCGGGGGTGCCCGAGCAGTCACGGTGCGGCCGTCGGGATCCACCATGGTGTAGGCGGGCTTATCCCTGTCGTTTGACACCGTGACAGGTGGCCGTTGATGGCGATCCGCAACGTCTTCGTCGCGCGGGCCAGGATTCTGTGAGGGCCGCTGTAGGGTGGGTCCAGGGGACGCCGTACTGCATCTTGCCGGAGGAAGATGTGGGTAGAGTCCGCCAGATCTCTGTGCACGAAAACAGCGGGGAACGCGTGACGCGCCACCGGGATGGGCCGTAGTTGCTCGAAGTGGCGGCGGAGCTGCGTAATGAGCTCCGATTGATCTGTGGTGGTGGGCGATGCTGCCAGAAATTCGCCTGGAATGCGCAGTGGTTCTCCGTAGACGAGCTACGCCACGGATGCCTGCAGGTCCTCTTTAAAGGCCGTGCGCATGCCGAGGAGGACGAGGGGAAACGCTTCGGTCCACCGCTCCTGTGCTCGGCACATTATAGCAGCCTTGAGAGTTGGATTCATTCGCTCCACAAGGCCATTGGCGGCCGGATGGAAAGCCGTCGTGCGGGACAGATGGACGCCGCACACGTTGGCCAGGACGTGGAACAGTTGTGACTCAAATTGCCAAACCTGGTCGGTGGTGATGGTTTGTGGGCATCCGTAACGGGTTAACCATCCGGACAGCAGGGCTCGGGCCACCGTCTCTGCCGTGATGTCCTGCATGGGAATGGTTTCTGGCCAGCGAGTGAAGCGATCTACTGCCGTAAGGCAGTATGTGAAACCGTCTGACGTCGGAAGTGGGCCAACGATGTCGATGTGCACGTGCTGGAACCGGGATTTAGGCAGAGCGAAATCTCCTAGTGGCGTGATGGTATGCCTGGATATCTTTGACCGCTGACAAGACTGGCATGCTCGTGCCCAGGTGCGGCAGTCCTTCTGCACGCCAGGCCACACGGAGCGCTGGAAAATGAGTTTCGCCGTCGCCCTTGTTCCGAGGTGGCCAAGACCGCGTAGAGAGTCGAACACTTGCCGTTGGAGGGTTGCAGGGACGTACGGGCGTGGTCTGGTTATTGTGTCGCAGTACAGAGCTATATCCGTGCCGGGAACCTGGATCTTCTCCAAACGCAGGGCAATGGCCCCTTGCAAAAGGGTGGTGAGTTCTGTGTCGGTGTCTTTACGCTTCGGCCAAAGCTTCGGGGGAGACTGGCATGCAAACTGCCTTCACGCGAGACAGAGCGTCGGAGACCACGTTGTCTTGCCCGGAGATATGACGGATATCTGTCGTGAACTGGGATATGAAATCGAGAGGGTTAAACTGCCGTGTGCTGCACTTGTCGCATCTCTGGCTGAAGGAGTAGGTCAACGGCTTGTGGTCGGTGAAGATTACGAAGTGCCGTGCTTCCAACATATGACGGAAATGCTTGACAGCCTCGTAGATAGTCAGCAGCTCTCTGTCGTAGGCGCTATATTTCTGTTGCGCCGTACTCATTTTCCTCGAGAAGAATGCTAGCGGCTGCCAGGCGTTTCGAGCACGTTGTTGCAACACTGCACCCATGTCTGTGGTCGAGGCGTCTGTCACGAAGGCAATGGGAGCAGCACCGTCCGGGTGAGCAAGCATGGCGGCGTGTGAAAGACTGGCCTTACACTCCTCGAAGGCCTGGCTGAGGGCTGGTGTCGAGGTGACGGGCTGCGAGCCTTTGGTACGTGGCCCGGTGAGGAGGGCGTGTAGAGGTGCTTGCGTGGCTGCGGTGTGAGGCAGGAAACGGCGGTAGAAGTTCAGCATCCCCAAGAACCTTCGAAGATGGCGGGTTGTCTGGGGCGACGGGCAAGCCTGGAGGTCAGCAACTCGGTCTGGCAGAGGCTGCGAGCCCTTGCCCGAGATCCAGTAGGCGAGAAATGTAACTTCTGCGGCACGAAAGACACATTTGTCGGGGTTGAGCAGGATCCCGTAGGCCTGTAGCTGCTTGAAGAGGGTCCAGATGTGTTGCTCGTGCTCCTATGGTGAGCGTGAGTACACCAGAATGTCGTCGATGTAGGAGAAACAGAAATCGAACCCCCTCAGAATTTCGTCCATGAATCGCTGGAACGTCTGCGCAGCGTTGCGTAAGCCGAAAGACATGAACGGGAATTCTAACAAACCAAATGCTGTCGTGATGGCCGTTTTCTGCACGTCGTCCCGGTGCACCAAGATCTGATGATAGGCACGGAACAGGTCGATTGTTGAGAATATCGTGCAGCCTGCCAGGTGGTGGGCGTAGACGTGAATGTGCCTGACTGTGTAGCGGTCCGGGATGGTACGAGCATTGAGAGCCCTGTAGTCACCACACGGGCGCCAGCCGCTGTCCTTCTTTGGAACGAGATGTAGCGCTGACGACCAGGAACTATCCGAGCGCCGAGTCGTGCCGTCCTTTAGCATGGCGTCGAACTCGGTTTTGGCTATCGCCAGTCGGTCTGGTGCGAGGCGTCGGGGTCGACAGGATACTGGCGGCCCTGGTGTCGTATTGATGTGGTGCACCGTGTTGTGGCGCACCTCCCTCCGGACTCCCGAGGGGCGCGCAAGGTCCGGGAACTCAGCGAAAAGTTCGTCCACCGGAGCGGTGCCCCCAATGGTCTTCACACTCGGGAACCGTGGGAATGCCCGTCTGGGCTGGAGCTGAGGACGTGATCCCGTCCAGGATCCTATTGTTGCTGCAGTCTATTAATAGGCCGAAATTGCCTAGCAGGTCCACCCCGATAATTGGGATCTGGACGTCGGCCACCACGAAGCGCCAGGTGAAATCCCGTCGAAGTCCGAGGTTGAGCGTGAGGGTGTGCCTTCCGTAGGTTGGAATGGGTGTACCGTTGGCCGCGAAAAGATCGTAGCTGGTGCGCTCCTTGCGCCCTGGGACGAGCTTCGGGGAAACACGCAGAGGTCGGAACCGGTGTCAACCAAGAATCTCAGGTTGCTGACTCTGTCGGCGATGAATAGGCGGCCGGTGGGTGTGGAACAGGCGTCTGCCGCCATTAACGCCTGTCTCTGCCGTTTCCCTGCCGGCTGTAGGAGCACGGTGGAGTGCACCTTCGCGCTTCGTCCCCGAATTGCCTGTGGTAACGGCAATAACCGCGATCCGCGGGGCCGTGTACCGAAGAATGGGCGTCTTTCTCCTTGCGTCTGTCTTTGGAATGAGAACGGTGTCGGGTGCGGCCACTGCTTAGGGCTGCCAATTGGCGGGACAGACCCTCAATCTTCTGGAGAAGACTAACGGAGTCGGGAGTTTGTGCGATTGGTGATGTGATCGGAAGCGGAGCGACTTCCGCGATCCGGTCTGCAAGTTGTGAGGCTGCGTCCAGGTTGCCCTCGGCCTGGACAGCCAAGATGGTTTGGATGTGGGGTGGCAGCCTGCTAGACCATATGCTCCTCAGGAAGTTGTCCGGTACGTCCGGTGCCAGGCTCTTCAGGTACCGAAGGAACTGAGACGGCTTGCGATCCCCCATCTCTTCATGCGTCAGGAGCTGGCGGACGCGTTGATCACGGGATGACGATAGGCGGCGCACTAGCTCGGTCTTGAGAGTGGTATAGGGTTCGTCCGCCGGAGGTGTTATGATGTCCTCGACCTCTGCAGCGTGTCGGTACTCCAGCTGGGATATCACGTAGTTGAACTTCTTCTTCTCGCTGGTGACGGAGGCGAGGGCGAATTAAGCCTCAGCTTGGGCGAACCACAGTCCGGGTCTATCGGGCCAGAAGGGCGAAAGGCGCACGGCCGCCCTCTAAATGTGTTCTTCCTGGGAGCTGTCCGGAGCCTCCTGCATTATGATTTCCGTTTTTCGTCGGGGTCACCAATTTGGGATACCGTAGGGTTGCTTGATGTACAACGACAGTACTCCAATGACAACAGTATTTATTAACAGCGATTCGGTTCACACTGTCCAAGAAACAGAAAGAAAGAAGTGAAGCTGGTACTGAAACTGAACTGATTTTACAGGCCCATGCGGTCTCCTTTTATTTGGTCCGCTGGGTTGGTGTATCGTCTGTGTTTGGTGAGAATAAACTGACCTGCGATTGGTCGAAATAAACTGACTTGCGATTGGCCGGACTGGCCTGTGGCATGAGGCACTAAAAAGGGCAGTACATTATACTTGCATGATGTTTCCGTAAGGTCCTAAAAAGGGCCGTTAATAGACCTGTGGGATGTTCCCACACTATAACCACCAATAAACTCTACAGCTACCACTACTACTACTACTACTACTACTACTACTAGCAATACAACCACCATTAAACTAAATTACAATTACTACTTCTACTACTACAAATGTAACCACCACTAAACTATACTACTACTCCCACTACTACTACTAGTAATATAACCACCACTAAACTACTACTACTACTACTATTACTACTACTACTACTACTAATACTACTACTACTACTACTACTATTATAACACCATTATATTACAAGTACTGTTTCAGCGTCTACTAAAACTACTACTATAACCACCACTAATCTTTACTACTACTACTACTACTACTACTACTACTAATAATAATAATAATAAAACACCAAAAACTATACTACTACTACTACATATTCCACTGTAACCTCCAAGAAACTATAGTACTACTACTTCTACTACTACAAATATAACCACCACTAAACTTTACAACTACTACTGCTACTACTACTATTACCATAACCATCACTAAATTTACTACTACTACTATTGCTACTACTATAACCTCCTCTAAATTATACTACAAATGAAACCACCTTTAACTATTCTAATACTACTACTACTACTATAACATCACTAAACAATACTACAACTATTACTACTATTAGTGTAACAACTACTAAACTGTGTTACTAATACTATAACCACCAATATCTATATTACTAATACTATTACAATTATTATTACTACTACTAATACCACTACTATAAGCACCACTGAAATATACTACTACGCCTACTACTACTACTACTACTATAACCACCAATAAATTATACTACTACTACTAATACCACTATAACTCCCACTATCTAATTATACTAATACTATTTCTATAACCACAAACAAAGTATACTTCTACTAAATCTACTATTTCTACTACACTTTAACCATCACTAAACTATACTACTACTACTACTACTACTATTACAACCACTAAACAATTCTACTACTAATAATAATATAACCACAAATAAACCATGTTACTACTACTACTACTAAACCCACCACTAAACTGTACTACTACTACTAAAACCACCACTAAACTCTACTACTACAACTACTACTACTACTATTATAACCACCACTATGCTATACAACTACTAACACTACTACAATCAAAACTAAAATATACTACTACTACTAAAACCACCACTTAACTATATCACTACTACTTTAACCACCACTAAATTATACTACTAATACTACTACTATTAAAACCACCACTAAACTATACTGCTACCTAAACTACCATAAACACCACTAAACTACACTACTACTTCTAACATATCCACCTTTAGTCTATACTACTACTATAAGCATCATTAAGTATACTTTTACTTCTGTAACCACCACTAAAGTATACTACTACTAGTATTATACCACCGCTAAAATATTCTACTAATACCAGTATTAATATAAACACCTCTAAACAATACTACTATTACTACTGTTACTACTTCTCCTACTACTACTACTAATATATCCACGTGTAAACAATACTACTACTACTATAACAGCGACTGAACTTTACTACTACTACTACTACTACTACTACTACTACTACTACTGTATCTACCGTTAACAATAATACTACTATTATACCACCTACTAAGCAACTACTACTACTACTACTACTATAACCACAACTAAACTACTACTGCCACTACTACTATAACCACCACAAACAATACTGCTACTAATAATACTACTACTCTAATTACCACCATTAACGATACTACTACTACTACTACTACTACTATTTTTACTACTACAACTACTACTACTATAACCAACACTAAATTATACTACTACTAATATAACCACCACTAAACTATAATGCTTCTACTACTAATACTGTAACCACAACTATTTTTTACTACTACTACTACTGCTACTACTGCTGCTGCTATAAGCACCACTAACTGTACTACTTCTATTACTATGTACACTACTACTACTTCTACTACTGTAAACAATACTACTACTACTACTACTAATGCTACTACTACTACTTCTACTACTACTGCTACTGCTAATACTAATACTACTACAACTACTAGTATTTAGCCCTTAGGCTGGTTTTGCAGGAACCTGAACCCTCTAAGGCGACCAGTATGGCTCTGGCACACTGCATCCTGGGCACGTTCTTAAGGGTAGGTTGACATTGCTTTTCCCCACCTCTAGAAGTTCCCACCTTCTCCGCTATGTGCCTTCAAGTCCAACGACTCGAGAATCCTCAAGCAGCGGAAGGTGGAACTTCTTGAACGAGAAAAATTCCGACAAATTTCGTCTAGAATTCTACTTCCACTTAATTCTAGAGATCTTTCACATGCCGCAAATCCGCGACATGGGACAGATGGCTTTACTTCCCCTCCAAAGTAAGACTTGCTTTGGACAATTTCGCTCTCAAAATTCGGACGGCTTCGGCCGGGTTTGAACCCGCGAACTTGGGTACCAAAGGCCAGCACGCTAACTCTAGAACACAGAAGCCGTCAACTACTAAAACAACTACTGTTACCACCATTAAAATATACTGCTACTACTTCTACTACTACTACTATAACCACAATTAACTATTGTACTACTACTACTACTATAACCACAACTAAACTATTGTACTACTACTACTACTACTACTACTAATACTACATCATTAACCATAACTACACATTGCTACTACTACTACTACTACTACTACTACTACTACTACGACTACTACTAATATATCCACCACTGAAATATACTACTACTACTACAAAGACCACCACTAAACTACTACTACTACTATTACAACCATAACCACAACGTACCTACCACTAAAACTACTACTATAAACACCACTAAACAATACTACTACAACTACTACTACTACTACTACTACTACTATAACAACTACTAAAGTATAATGCTACTACATCTACTACTACTACTAATACTATTAAAACTAACAATAGACTTTATTACTATTACTACAACTATAACCTCCACTAAACAATAATGATACTAATAATAATAATAATAATAATAATAATAATAATAATAATAATAATAACACTACTACTACTATAACGACTACAAAACTATATTTCTAATACTACTACAGATAGAAAACTATATTACTAGTACTACTATTACTACTACTACTACTACTATAAAAACAACTGCATTATACTACTAATACTATAACCACTACAAACCTCTATTATTACTACTATTACTACCACTACTAATACTACTACATATACGACTACTATAACCAACACTAAAGTATATTATTACCACTACTAATTCTATAACCACCACTAAATTAAACTACTACTACTACTACTACTACTACTATAAACCACCCCTAAAATATACTACTACTATTACTAGTACGAATACTGCTACTATTACTGTAACCACCACGAAAATGAACTACTACTACTACTACTACTACTACTACTACTATAACCACCACTAAATGTTACTACTAGTAATGTAACTACCAATTATCTAATCTTCTACTAGTATGAACACCACTATAATGTACTATTACTACTAATACTACTACTAACACTACTACTACTATAACCATCACTAAACAATATTACTTCTACTACTACTATAAACACAATTAAAATATACTTCTACTATAACCACCACTTAACTATACTACTACTACTACAAAAACTGTAACCAACATTAACCATACTACTGTTACTACTTCTACTATATCCGCCACTAAACTACAATACTATTACTACTTTAAGCACGAAATTATAGACTGCATCTACTGTTACTATAACCACCACTAAACTATACTACTACTGTTACAATTAGTTCTACTATAACAACCACATAACTATACTACTACTACTACTACTACTACTACTAATATAATTAAAATTACTACTACTACTACTACAAATATAATTAAAATTATAAACACAACTAAACTGTACTAGTACTACGACTACTACTACCATAACCTCCACTAAAATATACGACTACTACTACTACTACTATAACAACCACTAAACCATACTAATATACTATTAGTATAACAACCAATAAATTATACTACTGCAACTATAATCACCACTAAAATATACCACTACAACTACTACAACACTATTATAAACACCACTAAACAACACTACTATTAATTCTAGCACTTCTACTACTATAACCACCACAAATATATATTACTACTACTATAACCACCAATAAAATACACTAATTCTATACCGACCACTAAAATATACTACTATTTTAACCTCCACTAAAATATATTAATACTACTCCTACTACTTTAACCACCACTCTTCTATACTAATACTACTACAATCAAAACCAGTAAACTATTTTACTACTACTACTATTATAAACACCATTAAACTATACTATTACTACTACTTTTTTATAACTACTAAACTATACTACTACTACTACTACTATAATCACCAATAATATATACTACTACTATTACTACTACTACTACTACTATAACCTCTAAAATATGCTACTACTTTTACAACTACTATAACGATCACTAAACTCTACTACTATTAATACTACTACTTCAGCTACTACTACTATTACTACTACTACTACTACTACTATAACAATCACTAAATTTTAGTTCTACTATTATTACTACTAATATAATCACCACTAATATATACTACTACTACTATAGCCACGACTAAAGTATACTACTACTAGTATTATGTACAAAATTAAAATATACTACTACTTATACTAATACCACTATAACCACCATTAAACTATACTACTACTACTACTACTACTACTACTACTACTACTACTACTACTGCTACTACTATAATCACCAGGTAACTATAGTAGTACTATAATAACCACCTTTAAACTCTATTATTACTACTACTAATACTATAACCACCACAAAATTTTACTATTACTACTACTACTACCATAACCACCACTAAACTATACTACTACTACTACTACTACTACTACTACTACTACTACTACTACTACTACCATAACCACCACTAAACTATACTACTACTATTACAACTACGATTACTACTACTACTACTACTACTACTACCATAACCACCACTAAACTATACTACTACTATTACAACTACGATTACTACTACTACTACTACAACTACTACTGTACCACCACGAAACTAAACTACTACTACTACTTCTACTACTACTATTATTACTACTAATAATATAACCACCACTTAAATATACTACTTCTACTACTACTAATATAACCACCAGTAAACTATACTTCTACTATTACTAATATAACCACCAGTAAAGTATACTTCTACTATTACTAATATAACCAACAAAAACTATACTCCTACAACTACTACTATTACTATAACCACCAATGAACTATACTAAGACTACTCTTAATATAACCTTCACTATACTATACAAATATTACTACTTCTACTACTATTATAACCACCGTAAGCTATACTACTACCTCTATCAATATAACCACCCCTAAGCCCTTCTAGTACTTATACTACGATAACTAACACTCAACTATACCACTACTACTTCTATAACCACCACAATACAACACTTTAACTACTACAAATACTACTATAATCACGTCTAAATTATACTACTACCCTTATAACCACCAAGAGACTATACTACTACTAGTATAACCACCACTAAACTATACTTCTACTACTACTACTACTATAACCACCACTTAAGATTACTACTACTAATATTACTACTATAACAATCACTAAAGTCTACTACTCTTACTACTTCTACTATAACCACTACTTAACTATACTACTAGTATTACTTCAACCACCAACAAACAATACTACTACTGCTACCACTACTACGTCTACTACTCTAACACCCAGTATACTATACTATAACTACAACTAGAACAAATACCTAACTATACTACTAATACAACTTTTGGGGACATCCACATACTGCACAACTTCCTCCTCTGCTCCGTTCTCCGCACAACATCAGAGCAGCGTTCTCTCTCGCACCCGCTATCTCTGTCTCACCAGCAAAACGGCCCTTTCGTAGCTCCAGCAAGCGAGACTAAGTCAGCAGGCCACGCCTACCAACTCTGCCAACCCGCCAATGGCAGAACAGACAGAA
>Ga0268261_10003840_pt1 | contig 11123 bp, 12 predicted proteins | sample TergutNc150P1_FD_190353 | JGI IMG/M metagenome (GOLD analysis project Ga0268261, IMG submission 190353) | Nasutitermes corniger P1 segment gut microbial community from laboratory colony in Florida, USA - Nc150 P1 (SPAdes) (version 2) | ecosystem: Host-associated > Arthropoda: Insects >...
GGGGAGAAGAGCGAGAATTTCCAAACCAGTCCAGACCGGCCCTGAGGCACACACAACCTCCTATACCATGGGTACCGCGTCTTTCAGGGGCAAAGTGGCCGGGGCGTGACGTTCACCACCCACCCCTATCTAGCGCCGAGGTTAAAGAAAAAGTAGAGCTATACCTCTATTCCCCCTCTGGGCCTACGAGGCCTGTTCTGGAGTGAACTTTTTACGCCTCTCTCATCCTTCCCCCACATAACTCTTCCTTTCATTCACTGAAAACAAAACACAAGGTCACCTCGTTACACCATAAATCCCGCTGCCTGCAAGAAGAAATTTCTAGGTCTGACTTGTATGTTTACTTGCCCCCAATATGCGAGTAGCTACACTAACTTCCTGTATACACGTATACATGTAAGTATTCATGGTGCTGTGACAAGATGACAGCTGACTTGAGTGTTTGGTAAGGGTGCAGATAACTGAATGGGATAAAACTTGGTTTACTCTATGGGTACATTCACGTTCACTGAAAATATTATTTGCCTGTATTCAGGTGCATTTATTAATACCAATGGTCACGTTTAGAGTGATTTGGCGCTCGAAAGAGCGCACGTATTCTTTGAAAGAAATTTGTTACCGCCAATGTTGTGTGTGCGTGTGGGGGAGGGCGTAAACGCGCGTGTCATATGTCAACTTTCGAACAAGTTTCAACGGTTTACACAGAACGTGTAAACGCTATGTAAGAGGAGGCCACACTATGTCATTTTCAAGTGCTTCTTCAGGGTGCCCAGATGACGGATGTGGTACTCTAATGGGGGTACGGAGATTGACCTAACCACCGACACCATTACCTACAAAGGGTAACTGATTCCACCACTTTGGACACCATGACACGCGTATAATGTGTGATATATTCTACAACACTACATCAAAGTACATTAATATTGACATATAAACAAAATACAATGACCCAATCAAAGCTCATAAACTTCTACTAAAGAACTACCACAAGGATTACAATTTCCTATCAAGAATCTACCATAAGGAAAGCTCGATCACCTCCCGCTACCACATAGTCCATTCCTTCTATTACGGCAAACCATTAATTTGGAATACCAACTCATAAGAACGACCAAATAAACCAAACATAACCTTATTCATTTCACACACTTCAATTTGTCACCAAACAACTTAACCCTTCAAAAGCCGAGTTAAATCCCATCTGCCGTATGCTGGCATTATTAGAAGCTCACCCTATCCTCCGCGTTAGCAGAGTAAAGGTTAATCATGCTTACCTTGCCTGATAATTAGTAGTAGAGCCCACATCCTGTAAATCTCACTCTTTCTCCACTCCCCATACGTCTGTTACTAACGAAGGTTCAACAAAGACTCTCTACCGCCGCTGTACCAAGCTATACCACGCTTCTCAGCTAAAGTCAGCATTTCCTTTATTCACCTAGCAACCGTTTTCTGCAGTTTTCAATGGTTTGCTGTTGCTATGTGAATGGTAGGTGATCTGGCCTTCCTGTTTGTTCGAATGGGAGATGTACCCAGCCGTTCCTTACAATTCTAGCAGCATATATATAATATATAAAATCAAATGAAATAAAATAGAATTATGTCTACAGACACTACAACTTCCCCAATCTAAAACCATGATGCTTTTCGCATCATCTAAACTGTAACGCTTACGAAGTAAACAAACAAATGATTTCATATCACTAGATCTACACCCTCTATATAAAATAAAAAACATAGCCTCAAGGCAAAATACTCCCTGATAGTATCCATTGCTATAAAACGTGAACATTTCGACCACACACAATTAAAGTACAATACTGTAATGACCATGGACTCACTTGCGTCAGTTCATGTGTTCATTACTCTAACCCTCACATATTTGTTAACCGTTTGTCAACATACCGAGTCAGCACATGCCTGACGATCTGTCACATCTTCAAGGTTGTTCCGCGGCGGCGTTACGACTATGTTATTTTGGTCATGTACTAATTATGCAAGTCTCAGCACTTTCTCCACTCTAAACGCTGGGGAGAAATTGCTCGAAATCATTCCGGCTTGAACCATTCTTCCGGCCTAAGACTACCGGCTTAGGCCACATTGTGTCTCTGGCTCTGGGGAAAGACTACGTATCTAATACCTACAAATTACTACGGCAGCGTTCCTGGAAGTTACGGCAACAGGCAGCTCGAGATGTACATACTCATCGCAGCTCTCTCTCTGTTTGGAGGTAAGTCAAGCTGAGACGCTTGCCAGATCCACGGTTTACTTACACAACTACATTACGTTTCAAAATTATACCCCCCTTTACCACGTGACCATAAAGAGGTGTGACAGACTCGTGCCTAATCTACTTGTTAATCTTATATATTATATCTCTTTTAGTCACTTAATCAGAATATATACCTTGATTACCACAGTTTATCCTTGTATACCTATTAAACCCTCCGACCCCGGTTCGACATTTGCCAAGCTCCCTTGGCTGGTGGCAGCTACGTTCTACCCGATCCCGTGTCCCTTATGGTTAACCCTGTACCAGTGACTGGGTAGGCGATTGAATAGCGATCCCGCACCTACCCCGGCACTAAAATACACTCGAAACTTTTATGGTGAAATAAAAAGAAAATCTTCCCATATAGGGTGCAAGCACTTTTGTTTAGCCCTACTCTCCTTTTTTCTCATACTGGACAATAAACACTCCACATTTGTTTACGCTACACACCTTTCCTCAGTACAAAAGCGTTTTCACAAGATTCACTCGAGAGTGTGTTAGCACTCAAATCACCACATTTTTTCGAAATCTCGAGAAAAATACAATTAACACTCGCATACATTAGCACTGCGCACTACCCATCAAGCGTTCGGGGATTCCCTTTGTTTCTTCGCGGTGCTGAAAAATACGAGGAAGAAGAAGTTCACTTTCAACTCTCTTCTCGACTGTCCTGTCGATTAGAAATCTCTGCTTCAAGCTACTGTTTTTACAGGGTAAGCGACAAACTCAGATTTCCTTCCACTTTCATTGGACTGTAGCTAGTTGGTACTAGGTTGCTCTTCTGGGGAAAATTCTGGTGGACTTTGGGACTCATTTCCAGGTGTGGAATTTTCTACAGGTTGCGTGGTACAACGGATTTTGTGTAAGAGGTTTCTGAATAAATATGGGTAAACGTTGCATATCATAATTGTCAAAAGGATAGCAATCAAGGTAGGAATGGTGAAGTAACAGTAAAAATGATTTCTGTCGTCATGTTTCCTTTCAGTTGCATGCACCACGAGAGTTGCATCTAGGTCTCGGTGCTTAAACAGTTCCGAAGTTGCGGCTATACTCTCCAGCTTTGATACATCAGGGGGTGAACGTCCTTGAAGAATCTGTACCTCCTGGTGGGTGACAGGATCAACGTGTAGTACTCGTACGTCATCACGTTAATCGATGTTTAACACGGAATAGCCTTCGGTTGCAGGGTATAGTTGAAAAGTTTGTCCCGTTACATGGCAAGCACTGGTGCTGTGCAAGATGTCGCTTCCTTGCAGGGACCAGTTCAAAGTTATCCAGGTGGCATTCTGGCGACACTTGAGATTCACCTGCTGTTTGCTGCTGAAGCTGTATATCCAGTCATGGGAGTGTCGGATGAATATTGAGGCGAGGTTCTGCGGTAAAATCCGCCGGCTGTATAGAGTCCTAGCTTCCTCCCTCTAGAAGCATAAGCTCGACTCACAAGTTAGGATATTCCTACCATAAATTGGCTTGTCTGCAAGGCATATCATGATGCCTTTCCTCTACACTTCTTTATGTCTGCTTCTTTCCACAAAAGGAAGTGTTGATTAGAGTAATCTAGTACCAAACTGTCATACTCACCAGTCAATTGAATTAATTATCCAAATTAGAAATTTTGTAAGGGAAGGTAATCAGCTTGTACAAGTAAAAATGTCTCTCGAATGCTTTCGAAGATATTAACATAACCAATTTTACACTGTTGTAATCAGCAAGTACAGAAATATCCATAAACTCATAAAACAAGTTTATATTGTTCTGTTGTAAACTAACACATAAAGTATAACCATCTGGGAAATGGGATGTCACATTCTTAAGAATATTCCTTAACATACCAGGTGGAATTAAATTCATAGAAAATTTCCCTGTCATTGTGCTGCCCAAAGAGTTCGAAACTTCTTTTACCGTAGTTCGTAACTCCAAAATAGCAAACTCGAACTGACGAATATATGTAAATGTGTTGCTCTGATGTAAAGAGTGTAGTTTAACCAGTGAATAGCTTTGTCTGTTTCATCCTTCAATTTATTTGGATCTAGCATAATAACTTTCACTTTCTCAGATAAAGTTTCAACAGCTTCTGTACTAAACAACTGCAGAGTCAAGGTTTTTCAAATATTTCATCTGATAATTAACTGAGTGGATAATGTCCCCTTCAGTTCTATGCATCTTATCTACTGTTTTGTGTAACTCCTCTACATCTAACAACGTAGCTGTACAAAAAGTATTTTAACATAGAACCAACTGCAGTTAATACAGCAGGTCTCTTTTAAAGACGAGGTAACGTTTCTGTAAAAGCATTTATCTCTTCTTCTAATTTCTATAATACATATTCTATGTGGTTCAATTCATGAAATGGGGCCAATGGCGTTTTAAATTTCTGTATGTACAATAAATCACCCATTAGCTTTGCAATTGTTTGCTCGTAGGGGCTGAAATCCAGGTTTAAGTCACAGTGCATGCATTATTTGTTAATATAACATCTCTTTGCTTGATAAAAACTGTGCTCTGATGAATTTCCGTATTCGAAATGGCATAGTCAGCGTAAATACTCCCAAATCCTGCAATAACATAACATGTTTAAATATTTACACAAAAGAAATTTTCCATTATGACTATGTGAAGCTGTCAACGCTCACGTGCCTTTGTTTATCTTGGCTCCCATGTTCCTTGCGTCAGTTGTCAAGTACGTCACCATCAACGAGATGACTGACCAACACAGTGAACGGGGTATGCGTAAGTCGTGCATTCTCCTCCAGTAGCGTATTTGCATATGTACACAACTCAAATTTTTATATCTGAAACAAAATCCTGAAGTTAATTATTATAATCTGCATATTTCCACACATTCATATCACCTCACATAACTGCCTCAACTGTTGGCCCTTACACAGGAGGGTTTTTCTGTAGCTGTAACCTGGCACGACTCTTGGTTACAGTTGGTACTATAGGTGTTGTAGCAAACTCTCTTCTGGAACGCGGAGAATTTGCGGTTCATAATCTGAATGCTGTACAGAAGATACAGGCATTTGCCTCCTATTGCCATCTTCAAGCGGGGTTTCAACATTTTCAGGCACTTGGGGACCTTGGTCTAACTGCAGTTGTTCCTCCTCCAAGACTTGCGTTTCGACAACCTGTGTTTCGCGTTCGTCACCAGTGACGATAGGTCGCGACTGTATTTCCACGTATCCATCTAGGGTCTCTGTTCCTAGTTGTCTAGTCTTCTGCCTAGGGCGAGGTGCGTTTTTGAAACTCCAGAGAGTTTATCGTACGACTTATTTAGACGGTTAATATGAACCACAAATTCCTTTCCTTTCTTGTCCACTATTTTATAATTCAAATCAGAAAATTTCTGCACGACAATGAAAGGCCCTTGCCAGAAGCATCTGAACTTATGACACCTGCCTTGCTTCCTAGTAGGGCAAAACAAATAAACTTCATCATTAACTTCAAATTTTCTCTCCTTAGCTTTCTTATTATAACAGGCTTTGTTCTTCTGGTGTGCTATCCGGTTATTGAACCTAACTTCCTTATATGCTTTCTTTAGACTAGATTTCAAGTTTTCTGATCTCTGAACATGATCAATGTCCTGTATGTCAGGCGAAATTTTGGCTTTTAAATCTCCTTCATTTTCTAAAACCATCTCTCGACCATGTAGTAGATAGAATGGACTGTACCCAGACATACTGTGTGGTGTTGCTCTGTAAGCCATCAAGAAAAATGGCAACACAACATCCAAATTCGTAACGGTGGAGTCTATATAATGTGAATTGAGTCATGGAGGACTTAAATTTTTCCACCATCCCGTTACTCATCGCATGATAAGCTGATGTCCTGACTTTTCTAACCCTCAAAATCTTGCATGTTTCTTGTAAAAATGCTGACGTGAATGACCTCCCTTGATCCGTGATCAGGGTAGATCCACTACCATGCCTAGCTATGATCTGTGTAGCATAGACTCTAGCACAAGTTTCTGCTGAAACGTCCGAAATCGGGAAGGCTTCAACATACTTTGTAAAATGATCGATGAAGGTCAGCAAATATCTGCTTTTTGTTGGCTGTCACACAGTAAGGTTCTGTGATATCCATTGACGTAACCTGAAAGGGTTCCGAAGGATCTTCTACCGCTCCTAATGGGGCTCGAAATTCTTGTGTGCCTTTTCGCGTCTGACACTTATCACAACACCTTAAGTACTCCTCTATGCTTTGTTGCATTTTCGGCCACCAATACTTGAGAAATATTAACTCCAAAGTCCTCTTAATTCCGGGGTGGGCCACGAAAATTGGGTTGTGGTTTTCAGCGATTACTTCTTGTATCAGAGACTGAAACTGCTAGTTTAGGTTGTTTACATTTCACCCTTCTATGCAAAACTCCATTCATGTCCAGAAAACATTCACTGTTTGCTGTAAGGCGGTTCTGTACCTGCTCTTTACAAAAAGGATCTTTCTTTTGTTCTCTAATCACGAGTTTATTGCTCATTAATTGAGTTTCCTCAACCAGTCCGACATGCTTATTAGTGCATCCACATGCTTAATTTTGCTACCAGGTACATGTTCAATCTCAAAATCAAATTCAGACAAACGTAAACTCCAACGCATAAGACGCGAATTACTCTCAGCAAAATTGAGTAGAAACTAGACAGTTGCATGATCTGTTCTCACTAAAAACCTTTCCCAAATAAATAGCATCTATAATACTTTGTAGCCCATATGACTTGTAAGGTCTAGTTCTGATGCTGAATAAGCTCTTTCTGCTTCATTAATCTGCCTGCTTGCAAACGAAATAAGCCTGACAATGCCTTCCTGTATTTGGGATATGACCGTACTTAGTACTACTGTTGAAGCATCAGTCGTCAATATAAGTGGTACTTTGAAGTGTGGGAATGCCAACACAAGGGTCCTACTTAATTTACTCTTCAACCTATCGAATAACTCCTGACATTCTTGGTTCCAATCCCAAATTTTGTCCTTCTTTGTTAGCTGTGTCAGTGGGTTTGCAATGTCCGCAAATTGGGGGAAAAGTCTACCGTAAAATGACGCTAATCCATGGAATGATCGGACATCTTTCACTGCTGTTGGTACGGCGAAATTTTGCACTGCCTTCACCTTATCCGGCGACGCTTCAATACCTCGGTAAGACCGTTCAAATCCTACGTATGTTACTTTGTCTTTCGCAGACACATTTTTCTGGTTGGAGTTGCAATTTAGCCCTTCTAAACGGTTCGAAAACGTCAGTTAATCTCTTGGCATGCTCTTCTGCTGTATCTGAATAGACAAGAACTTCATCATTAAATACCCAGCATTCCTGTCCTGTCAGGTTCTTCAAAACTAGATCCATTAACCTCTGAAAACTAGCTGGGCTATTACAGAGGCCATATGATTGTCGATTAAATTGACAACGTCCCAATGATGGTAACGAAAAGGCTGTATTTTCTAGGTGTGGCTCGTGAATATTAATTTACCAAAAACCTGAGTAACAATATAGTACAGAAAAGTACCCGAGAGGGTCGACGTCGTCTCCTCAGTTCGGGGTAGAGGGTAGCTATCATACTTAGTGACAGCGTTCAGTGCCCGAAAGTCAACACAAAACCTGTATTTAGGAATTCCATTCTCCGACTACTTAGTCACTAACACTACTGGCAATGACCAGGGAGAATGGCTTGGACTTGTTACACCCTTGTATAGCATCTTCTGAACCTGCCTGTTCATATCCTCTCTTAAAGCAAATGGGGTTTAATATGGTGCATTCTTCATAAGAGTTGCACCTCTTGTCTCAATTTTATGCACTACTACACTAGTACTCTTAAAATCATTATCTTCATCGTTGTGGAAAATACCTGCATATTTAATTAAAACTGGTTCTATAATTTTCCACTCAGCATGGGACAAATCTGCTAGCTTCTCATCTATAGACTTCTTAAAGTCCCTTAGGTACCACTTTCTTGTTTCCAGAAAAAAATGTGTGTTCCGTACATCTATCAGCGTTTTCCTCATCACTAACTGAGACTACTAAGTTCTCATAAGTCTCTTGAGCTACCCCAAGTATCGTTACCTTAGGCAAGGTCAGTTTCTCGTCGCTAAAATTCGCAATTATCGGCGTTACAGAATCAGGTGGATATCTTATTTCCGGTGTGCCGTCCAGCTGCTTACTAACCTTGAGATCATGTGGGACATCTGGCGCGTGTATGTTTAACTCTATACAACTTGTGGAAGGCGCGCTTTTTCCAACTGGCTGATTTTTGTGTATTCCTACATTTTGTCTAGAGCACGGGCTACGCATATGCCTTCGATACGTATATTTGCTGGTTTGACACACAAAAGGCAGGAGGGATTTCTAGAATTTCCTCCTAGTACTTTTACTAGTACGGTATGTTTAGCTCTGGGCTGCAACGCAACTGTTTCCTTGTTTATGACTTTCCACGCTTCAGAATCATTCAGTACTATTTCATGCGGTTTTGGATTAGTTTCCTTAATCATGGGTGGTGTTTCCTCCTAAAAATTTCTCAAATTGCTCTTCCTAGCGGATTTAGTCTATCCTGGTTCAACACTACTGTACCGGGGAATGTTCTGGGAAATAGAAACGTGGGTGATCAAACCACGCCCCTCTCGCCGCTTACACTCCACCAAGAAATCTTCATGCCGTGGTGATGCAACAAAATCCAAATTTGGGTTCAAACATTCAAAGAACGACTACCCACGTCCAATCTAACCTGTCACGGTGTCAAAAAATTTAATCCAATAATATCATCCGCGGACGTTGGCAATTTGCAAACCAAAAATGAATGATTAAAGGTGACTCTACACATTTGAAATAAAACTTGCTGTTCCCCTACGATATCCAGGCTGTCTCATTACCCAGAAAGGTTCAGATGTACTTTCGAATGGTACATCCGCTACCCCCGGCTGCAAAAGACTACGGCTGGATTCCGAAAAAATTAGGATTCGTTCTGCATCCTGAATTTTAACTGCCACTGTCGGAGTGCCATGATCTAGGGTCACGGGGACTGTAGCAAAATTACTGACAGCTCTTGCGGGTAACTTACGATGGAAGTTGCTGTCGTGACTCCCATCAGTTACATGTTTTCCTGACAATGGGTGTTTCGACGAGCAGCTTCAGCATAAGTGCTTCTTGACCTCGTTTTATGCGGTTTAGATTGCCCATTTTTCCCCTCGTTCTTTCTGGTGAAAACTTTATTTGAGAATTATTTTTAGCAAAGTGTTCTCGTTTCCCAGACTTCAAACAAAGCAATTTCCCTTCGCGGCTGTTAGTCGGGCGACAATTTTGCTGACGCTGCTTCCGGCCTGTATGCGGCGTGTCTGTGCTAACACAAGCAGCTTGTCAGTACTCTGATCTTCCAAAGATCTTCCAGGGTTGACCAAAGTTGCCTCTACCTTTTCTGTGGGTTTCAGAATTCGAAAAAAATGCCAATTTTCTTTTTTCCTGTGCTTCTGCCTCAAACACTGTAACTGCAATCTGAAGCGCTTTATCTACTGTCGCGGGCATTTGAAATCTAAGCTGTTGTCCTGGGCTTCCAAGCAGTCCGGCTATAAATGTCGACAATAACATCCTTTGAGCTTGGTCACAATGAAATTTTGAAGTAAAGGATCCTCTACTTTAGGGACTGTTTTCATGGCCAGTGAACGACACCGATACAAAAATTCTTGGGGGTTTCATCTTTCTTCTGCCTAGCTGTCTGAAGTTGCATAAAGTGATGCTGGTCACTTTTAACATCTCTAAATCTGTGCAAAAATTTGGCCTTAAAATTTTCCCATGAATTGTCTGCCTTCTGTAGTTTATGGTTATTGCTATAAAATGCTTTCGCAACGTCTGAAAGTTTCAAAATTGTAATCTGTATTCTACCAAATTCATTCCATCAGCCTATTCTGGCCGACGACTCCACTAATTCAAAAATCTATTTCACACTAACTGACTTTTCTGTCCCGGACCATTTGGGTATAAGTGAAATTAAAGACAAATCTTACGGCGCGGTAAGCCTACCTGACCTAACTTGACTTCGCAAGTTACTTATTTCTACTTGTAAATTTTCTACAAGCTTTTGCAAACTTTCTGCCATTGTGACTACTTCGTTTCGACCACAGCTATACAGCCTCTAACCACTTGAGTATATATTCCAGAATTTCCAGTCTACTCGTAACTTAAACCACAAGGCAAATTAGAGCCATATACACAATACTAAATACAACACAAAAGGATTACACTTTGCAATTTATGTAAACCATGTTACCACCTCTCCTAACGTGAATATCAGTGCAGTATCCTAACTTCCTACGCCTCCCTAACTGTGCACCATTCAACTTCATTTTTCTTAAAATGCCGTATTTATTGGCGTGCACTTCTAAAAGCAAAATGGTTTCTGTCCAACCCTGACCGCTGCCAACCGTGTTGTATTGGAGGTGTGGTGACTGTCTTAACCACCAACACCATTACCTAAAAAGGGTAAATGATGCCACCACTTTGGACAACACCATGACACGCGTATAACGTGTGATATATTCTACAGCACTACATCAAAGTACATTAATATTGGCATCTAAACAAAATACAATGACCCAATCAAAGTTCATAAATTTCTACTAAAGAACTACCACAAGGATTACAATTTCCTATCAAGAATATACCATAAGGAAAGCTCGATCACCTCCCACTACCGAATATTCAATTCCTTCTATTACGGCAACCCATTAATTTGGAATACCAACTGTAGTGCCCCGGGAGTTGTGGAACTACCGGTGCCACCAAATGTAGTGTCTGGGTAGGAGTGGGATAGCACACCGCCTATCCGGCACCTGTCACTGGGGTTAACCAAAGGGGACAAGGGAAATGGTAGAACGTAGC
>Ga0268261_10003841_pt1 | contig 11122 bp, 8 predicted proteins | sample TergutNc150P1_FD_190353 | JGI IMG/M metagenome (GOLD analysis project Ga0268261, IMG submission 190353) | Nasutitermes corniger P1 segment gut microbial community from laboratory colony in Florida, USA - Nc150 P1 (SPAdes) (version 2) | ecosystem: Host-associated > Arthropoda: Insects > Digestive...
AATCTTTTAAATATTTGGGTAGCATTTTAACAAATGATGGAAGATGTACTTGTGAAATTAAGTGTAGGATTGCTATGGCTAAAGCTGCATTCAATAAGAAGAGGACTCTTTTTACTAGCACATTGGACTTGGAACTGAGGAAGAAACTAGTGAAGTGCTACGTTTGGAGCATAGCTTTATATGGTGCTGAAACTTGGTCGCTTCGGACAATGGATCAGAAACACCTAGAAACTTTTGAAATGTGGTGCTGGAGGAGGATGGAAAAGATCAGTTGGACTGATCATGTGAGAAATGAAGATGTACTGCTTAGAGTCAAGGAGCAGAGGAATATCCTACGTGAAATACGTAAACGGAAGGCAAACTGGATTGGTCACATTTTGCGTCGAAACTGCCTTCTACAATGGGTTACTGAAGGAAAGACACAAGGGGGGGATAGAAGTGACAGAAAGACAAGGAAGAAGATGTAGGAAGCTATTGGATGACCTTAAGGAAAGGAGAGGATACTCTCATTTGAAAGAAGAAGCTCTGGATCGCAGTATGTGGAGAGCTCGCTTTGGAAGAGGCTTTGAACCTGTCGTAAGACAGACTACTAAATGAATGAATTCTATAGTGCAACTTGTTTTCTTTTTCAAGTATACTACTAAAACATCATCTCTAAGCTAGGTATGAAACTCAAAGTTAATTTCACTTAGAGGGAGTTGCATAACCTGTCAAATGAAGTATTACATACTACACTTAAAGAAAGCAGCCTTCTGTTCATCAGATTTGACCTTTTAATTTCTGAAAATGCAGTCCATTTTCTTGTAGAAATATGTTTTACATACACATTTATGCTGCAATAAACCTGATGTCCAGTCAGAACTGCTGTGGGATCAGTTGGTATAAAATACACGTAGTTAAAACTATGGTAGGAGGGTTCAGGTAAACCAGGATGGCTTGAAATTAAATGGCACGTACACATCAGCTTCTGGTTTATGTTGATGATGCTAATATGCAGGGAGAAAGTGTACATACTATACAGGAAAATGCAGAAGCTTTGGTAGCAGCTGGTAGGAAGATTGGAATAGAAATGCTGATAAAACTAAGTACATGGTCATGTCTCGATATCAGAATGCAGGATGAAGTCACAGTATAAAGACTGATAATAGTTTCTGTGAAAGGGTGGAACAGTTCATATATTTGGGAACAACCTCTACACATCAAAATTTTATTCAGGAAGAAATTAAGAGCAGATTGAAGTAAGAGAATGCTTGCTATCAATCAGTGCAGAATATTTTGTCCTCTAGGTTGCAATCCAAAAATTTAAAGATTAACATATACAGAACTATAATGTTGCCTGTTGTTTTGTATGGGTGTGAAACTTGGTCGCTGACGAGGGAGGAATGTAGGCATAGGGTGTTTGACAATAAGGTGTTGAGAATATTTGGACCTAACAGGGACAAGGTGACAAGGGAGTGGAGAAAACTAGATAATGAGGAGCTTAATGATCTGTACTCCTCACTCAATATTGTTCGGGTGATAAAAACGAGAAGAGTGAGATGGGTGGGGCATGTAGCATGTATGAGGGAAAGGAGAGGCATATACAGGGTTTTGGTGGGGAAACCTGAGGGAAAGAGACCACTTAGAAGACCCAGGAGTAGATGGGAGGATAATATTAAGATGGATCTTCAGGAAGTGGGAGGTGGGGGTATGGACTTGATTGAGCTGGCACAGGATAGGGACAGGTGGCGGACACTTGTGAATGCGGTAATGAACCTTCAGGTTCCATAAATTGTGGGGATTTTGACTAGCTGCACATCGGTTAGCTTTTCATGAACTCTGCTCCATGGAGTGAGTAAGTAAATAAGTAAGTCAAGACTAAGGCACTGTAATTTTAAATAAATAGAACATTTGATAAATGCAGTTTTATAAATTAAACCTAATACTTATTCATACTACTGTACTCTGAAAGAGAATTTGTTGACTGTGAACAGATTGTTTGAATCTTGGTGTTGCTAACATGCTTTCACAGAGAATTATTGTGTAGGCATACAAAATGTACAAATTCAGGAGAGGAAGAATAACATTTTGTGTCAAAAATGCCTCTTGGCACATGTGGGAAAATATGGAGCTTGTGTGTGCCATTAAAGAGGCCTGAACCTTGAGATGCAATCAAATAAATACTTCTGTATCTCCTTGTACTCAACAGATGGTACAAATTCAAAATTTGAAGTTGCCACATTTGATTGTGGCCAGTCAGAATTTGCAAGGAGTAACAAGGTATAGCTATCACCAGTGAGTGCCATCAGTAACAAAGTATGGCTATCACCAGCGAGTGCCATCAGTAACAAGGTATGGCTATCACAAGTGAGTGCCATCAGTAACAAGGTATGGCTATCACCAGTGAGTGCCATCAGTAACAAGGTATGGCTCTCACCAGTGAGTGCCATCAGTAACAAGGTATGGCTATCACAAGTGAGTGCCATCAGTAACAAGGTATGGCTATCACCAGTAAGTTCCATCAGTAACAAGGTATGGCTATCACCAGTGAGTGCCATCAGTAACAAGGTATGGCTATCACCAGTGAGCGCCATCAGTAACAAGGTATGGCTATCACCAGTAAGTGCCATCAGTAACAAGGTATGGCTATCACCAGTGAGTGCCATCAGTAACAAGGTATGGCTATCATCTGTGAGTGCCATCAGTAATGAGGTATGGCTATCACAAGTGAGTGCCATCAGTAACAAGGTATGGCTATCACCAGTGAGTGCAATCAGTAACAAGGTATGGTTATCACCAGTAAGTGCCATCAGTAACAAGGTATGGCTATCACCAGTAAGTGCCATCAGTAACAAGGTATGGCTATCACTGGTGAGTGCCATCAGTAACAAGGTATGGCTATCACACGTGAGTGCTATCAGTAACAAGGTATGGCTATCACAAGTGAGTGCCATCAGTTACAAGGTATGGCTATCACCAGTGAGTGCCATCAGTCATCTTACACAGTTCTCTATGCTCGTAACATGCATTTTCTCCACAGAAGGTCCAGAGAAAATGTCATTCTGCGTGGGTTCTAACTCTTCAGTATAGATATTCAGGCTTAAAAGGCTTTCCCTTATAGCATGCTGTACTCTTGACCCATCTGAGAAATAAACTGCGTTAGAGACTGTGGCAGAGCCAACCTAGTCTTTTATGAATTTTGTCGACTAACAATGAAAGAGATGAACTACTGTTGTGGTATGATTCAGAGAGTTTGAGACAAGTATCAAACTGTTGTGTACAAAACTCATTGTAGTAAAATTTCAGCAGCAGGTACTGAAATGCTTAAGTTCCATCTTGCAAAATAAATTAAAGATTTCTGCAACATCACATAATCCATATTTACTTACTTACTCCATGAAGCAGAGTCCTTCTTGACAAGCTAACCGGTTTTTAGCTAGTCAATAAATTCCCTGCATTTTATGGAACCCGAAGGTTCATTACTGCATTCAAAGGTGCCCACCACCTGTCCCTATCCTGAGCCAGCTCGATCCAGTCCATACCCCCACATCCTACTCCCTCAAGATCCATCTTAATATTATCTTCTTATCTAAGCTTGGGTCTCCTAAGTTGTCTCTTTCCCTCAGGTTTCCCTATAAAAATCCTGTATATGCCTCTCCTCTTCCCCATACATGCTACATGCCCCGCCCATCTCATTCTTCTCGATTTTATCACCCGAATAATATTGGGTAAGGAGCTCCTCATTATGTAGCTTTCTCCACTCCCCTGTTACCGCATCACTCCTAGGTCCAAATATTCTCCTCAGCACCCTATTCTCAAACACCCTCAGCCATACTTTTCTTCTGTCAAAGTAAACATTGTTTTAGCATTAGATGAATTACACTCCACAAATTATTCTATTGTTACAGAGTTAAAAGGCAAAATAAATTAATTTGCATGAGTCAATATTCTAACAGCCTAATATGAACAAATTTGGCTAATGTGATCAATGTGAGATGGAATTAAGAGAACAGAATAGAATTTATTTACAATACATAGAACCTTCTTTAGGCTATGCCAAAAAAAATTAATTAATTAAAAACTGCCACAATAGTGTGAATTTCAATGTGGAACATGTGCCAATGGCTGCATTATCCGACCATGTGACTCATTCCCAGTAGTTTGATCTCCATGCATGTGCTTACATAGAACTTCTGTACACTTAGTGTCATGTATCAACAAGTCTTTGGAACAAGCCAGGCTCAGAAGCTGTGCACATCCGACTTAAGTTGTTCCTGATGTTCACAAATATGAAATATAGTGTGACATAAATTGCTGTCATTGTCATTGTTTGTGAATATCAGCTACAGAGTAATAAAGAGGGGTTTTATTGAGGAAGCCAATATATGGAAGAAATTATAAAAAAAAAAAAGTGCTGTAACAAATTTCCTGGTGTTTCAATTCCAACCAGTATATGTTCATGTAAATCTTTGTTTTGAGAGTATAGTTCTGCACCTGGTTTTTGAAGCAGCATATAGTGGTGATGACAATGGATACTAACTTATTTTGCACATGAGGTTGCTTCTATGGTCATGTAAATACTCAAAATAAAAATATTAGTCAACAGATAATTTCACACTAACATGCAGGGTACTGTCATGTGACACTGCAGTTAGTGTATGGTGTGTTAACAGTATGACAAGAATAACCGCATCCATCTTTACAGATACAATACATTTAGAAGGACGCAGTGGAAAAACACTCATACTCTGTTTTTTTAAGTGAAGGTGAGAATAATCTCCAGATCTTGTAACCATAATTAAAGTACACACTTTGGGATGGCTTGGGAATGTTGTAAGAAAGGCTACTGGAAGGCAAACCAGGAGAATGGAGGACAAAGGGAAGACCTAGGCAAACGTGGATGGATGATGCTGAATCAGACCCAAGGAATAAAGGTGTAAAAAGATGGGGAACACAAGCTTTGGACAGAACAGAATGGGCACCAGTTATGGAAGAAGCCAAGGCCAAACTGAAAGAGCCATAATGCTAAGGAAGAAGGAGATGATGAGCAGAATAAGGAAGGGTTCTTCCAGCAATGTAATTAAACCACTCATTCAGCAAAAAATTCAGTGGCCACCTTACATAATATATTTGGACAACAAAGACTTCATTAGTCACTCCTTGTGGTCTATTCATTTACTCAGTTTGATGGTTCGTGACTATTAACTGTGAGGATGTTTGAAAGGCAACATTTATAAAAACAAAACACACATACACAAAGAGGGTAAATGCAAAGAGGTTATCTGGCATGCAGTATCAGCAAACTCCAGAACAAAACTTAAAAAAGTTTTTAGTAATAAGTCCACGAGCTCTCAAGCATCCCTAAGAGTATCAGAAGGTCATTCCCAACACCTGCTTTAACATGCAGTAAGTTATATTACATAACACAGATTGTTAATGTACATTCTACTGTACAAGTGGGTTCCCCTTTAAGCTATACATCCTACACAAATGATCATTTATGCAGTGAAATAACTACATGACACAATTATAAATATAAATCCATACGTGTAACAGTCCATTTATTGCCACCGTATAACATAACACAAAACCCCCTGTGCCAGTGCTTAACCTTTTGGCACCCGAGTTTCACATTTAAATTTTAACACACCCTGTATGTAAAATGTGAATAATACAGGGACCAAGAAAGGTAGCATTATGAAATAAACGGCATTTTGAAGAGAAAAACGGACAGTGTGCAGCATGTTTAAAATAGTCAGTACTTATATTTGTTGAAAAAAATATATAAAATGCAACATCTGGAGGGTAGCGGTATGCCTGTCCTATATATAGGACGCACGGTTATTAAAGGTTAATATGCATGTAACTAAGTAATTACAGAAACTGTTTACAAAACCCCCTATGGTTAAACTTACAGTATTACATAGTCAACATACGACCTAGTCTAAGAAATATTTTGAATATGTCATTATAGAGCTCAACAGTTTTCTCCTCAAGAACACTCATCAACAGAGCAGAAGACACTTTTTCAATACGGCGCTGGATAGTGTTACACCGCGATTTAAACTTTTAATTGTGCATGCAAAATTACTGAATAACTTCAAACCTGTACCGTATATGGTTTCTGTTTAGAATTCCAACGTCAAAACCTCCCCCCTATGCACAATATCGTGTGTGTGTCAGACGTCAAGTTCACTCGCGGTTCGTAATCCCCTGTTCATTTCCTTGCTGCCAATCATAACATGCGATCATGCAACGTTTTCAGTTATTAAGATTTACTGCCTGAGTGCTCGAAGCAGAAAACAGGTTAGCCAACATTATATGTAAATGAGGAACGGGTAATAACGAAACAAATTACTAGTCGAAATAAATACGCCGAATGGGTTAAAATATAATATGCAGTACTTTATATGTTAGGAAAAAAACATTTAGTTAATATACTGGACTATAAGATGCAAATAGGTTTTATCTCATGTTCGACACTGGGGTGCTAAAAGTACGGTCGAGTGTAATACTCTCGGCTGGAGGAATAAATTTCTTTTCCTAAAGAAACTGTCAGCTACGTATTTATATGTTGATGTACGATGTTGACTTTCTTGTAGTATCCTGAACCCTGTAATGAACTCAGTCAATTGATAAATGCTCCCAATAAAATGTTGATGAAACCGGATGTAGTCGCCATTTTTGTAACGTTTGTATGATTCGTCAGAAGGGAAGGGAATTGTCATCATATTTGTGTAATTTAGATTGTTAGCGATTTACAACTTCCAGTATTTCGTGTACAGGTTGAGTCAATTACTGCAACACGAAGTACTAGTTACCAGAGGTAAATATTGTCGGTATATATTTCACGAATCTGGGTCCTTGTTAAGCTGAAGTCATCGTCTTTGGTTATGGAATACTCGAGACCATATTCGCTATTGCGTATAAGCAGTTGTAACAGAATAGGCATCGATTGTTGTTCTATAACATGTACAGGCGCTATAAATTAATTATATTCTGCATACTGTAAAGTTGTGTGTTAATGAACTCCATATTTTAGATTAGGCCAGAGGCCTACTTATGAATGGCATTGAAAATACGTCGGTGACATATGTTGTAAAAACGGGCTGGAGGCCCATCAATGAATGACATTGAAAATACGTCAGTGACATATGTTGTGAGCACAATGTTAATATGTCACTACTGTGTAGTTAAAGAAAGCGCAAAAAAGTTTGACAGTATTTTTTTATATATTTTTTTTTCCAGTCAGGCGACCTGTTATGTGACCCAAATAATAGATGAAAGTGACACACTAGGCACTGCAGAAAATGCTATATTCTCCTGCGGGTGTTAATTTTACTACTGTTTAAACATTTGTGTTGGAGTGTCATCTGTCATTAATGTTTAATTTCCAGAATATTACAAAAGTGTGCAGTGTTTCCAACTGGGGAAGGAGAATTCACTTCCAGAAAAATGTTTCGTAGTTGTACTATACACATTTTTCACAGCTAGCCATTTAAATCCACCTGGCAGTCCATGAAGGCTCTTAAAAAACAGAGTAATGTCTCAACACTACCAGTCCACCAAAATGAGTTGAAATGACCATATACCACAGTTGTCATTCTTTGAGCCACAGTAGCACAATCCTAGCAAGTAATGTGATTTATTTACTTATGACAATAAAGTAAACAATGGGCTAAACATAAAATTGATAATATGCTAAACACAAAACTTATTTTCATGTTCGTCTTGATGCATGTGCCTTACTTAATGACTGATTATTTCAAAGTGGAACTGCATTACTAATAAATCTGATTGCTCTTTCTGAAACCTGGTGGAAAGCAGATAAAAAAAAAGAGTGTTGTTGTCAAGTTAAAAATGCCAAGTTTATGTGTAATAATTTTTGTCATATGTGCAGTTCTTATATTTTGATTTTTTTATTCATATTGTATTGTTTTAAAAGAAGTTAATTTTGTGATCAACATTTTTTTCATGTTATGTTACATTACAGTTTTTTTTTGTTGTGAACAGAGATGAAAAATACAATTAATGTACCTTCCTCTTTGTATTTCGTCATTACTAGTATACAATTACATTAACTTTGTGATTAGTCTGTTAGTGAATTGTATAGTGAGTGTAATTGAATCTCTGACCTGTACATACAGCTCTGATGGGAGAAGCAGGTAATACTTACAGAGTTTTGGAGTCAAACCACTTTAAAAGATGAATGAGAAACAGATGAGGAAGAAAATATTGGGATTTATTCAAAGGAGGTGGAGTTTGCTAGCAGTGACTGGATTTAACTAAATTATATTCTGATTGAAGAGGGGAATATGTAACTTATGTGGCATTTTTTAATTCTTTCCCATCTCCATTTTGTTTGCTATCACGGTGTTGTGCAAACTGTCACATATTCCCTTTAAAATTAACAGTTCCCTTATGCAGATTGCTAAAAGGTATATCAAAGAATGTGAAAACTATAGCCCCAATATACAACATGAAGTCATAAGATGGTGGTATATTTGTAAAGTTAGTGGCAAAGGGCTTCACACAGTGGACCTGTATGAGAAAACTGCAATCTTGGAAGTCTTCCAACTAAAACACAAAAAACATAACATTGCATATCAGTCTTTTGTATCAACAGTTAAAATAGCAGTGATAAGTCACTGACAGTCTCTGTTGGCTTTGAATTACTGTGATGAAAAAGTGCTCCCCCTGTGTCTAACCATCGAAAGGGTGGTTTTTGTGTGTGTGTGTGTGTGTGTGTGTGTGTGTGTGTGTGTGTGTGTGTGTTTTTGGCATCACAGGACCATGATCCAGATTTCAAACAGGTATTTTGGTTTTGGCAAGTGATCAGAGTTGTGAACTGCATGTTGTTAATAAAGGGGTAGTGTTGTTAGTATGAGTGCTCTTCACATAACTACATGTTCAGCAAGCACCAAGGCTGGACAAAACTGCATAATCACAAGCTTCATGGTTTGTGCTTTGCACCAAATAGTAGTAGGGTAATAAAACCAAAGAGGATGATATGAGTAGGGTTTGTAGTACATATGTAGAAGGAGAAATGCATAGAAAATTTTAGCCTAGTGGCCAGATAGAAGAGCTAATTTGGGAGACCTATACAGGGATAAGATGCTAAATACTAAATGGAGCTTAAAAGTATGGGATGTGAGGATGTGAACTGAATTCATCTGGTTTAGGACAGGGGTCATTGGCAGGAATTTGTGAACTAGTAATAAAGGTGACATACAGGTGGGGAATTTTAGACCAGCAGCTTAACCATTACCTTCTCTGGAAAGATTCTGCCAAAGGAAGTTTGTTTAGTGAAAGCAGAACCCCAGAACTAATTCTTCTGATATTTTCGTTGACATGTGTTATTACAGTGTGAAAGGAAGCACACAATCGTCATACCATAAAAATTAATAGAGCTTCTGCTACAATTGAGTGGAGATACACCTCTACTCTTCCAGACATCTTCATGACATGCACAGATACAGCTTTACAGTTTGTCTGTCAGGTTGCCAGAGAAATACAGGCAGGTCTCGTTTTATGCCAGGGGTTAAGTTCCTGAGAAACAGCAAGCAAGTTGGATACAAAACTCCCATTTCAAATGGTATATTTCCTGGGGGTTAGAGGATTGACAACCTCATCCCATATAGTGTACGATTATACCATTAGTGGACATATGGACCTGTAGAGTGTATATGTATGTATTGTATATATAGTATATATACATTTCTATACAGTATACATACATTTATATACAATATATTTATTTATTTCTAATGCAATGAAAATGTAAGAGACTCACATCTATAGTTTTTAGTGTTTGGTACCGTTCATTCCAGTAGGACTGTGGCAGTCTTGTTACGCAAACACTTTAGTTCCTGAATTCACACTATCTGTAATTCTGTCACCAGTATCATGAATTGCACAATTGCAAATATGATTGAATATAACATTATGACATATGTCAACATTTTGTTCGCCTTCTTCGAGTTGGCTTAATTCAGTCTAATTTATCTTTAGTACCCATTCTCTTTTGCCGATTTTTCACTTGGAGTGCACTAGGTGAAGCAGATTTACATTTCTGTCTCCATAGACAGTCATGACACTTTGTGCATCTTTATTAGGTCTTCTCTTTCCACAGTCAAAATCCCTACTCCACCACGCCTCTCATTTCTAATGTGCTGAGTTAGACTGGTGACTGAGCACATTAAGAAACTATTATTATTATTAGTAGTAGTAGTAGTATTAGTAGTAGTAGTGGTTGTGGTGGTGGTGGTGGTAGTAGTAGGAGTAATAGTAACAGCAGTTGTTGTTGTTGTTGTTGTTGTTGTTGTTGTTGTTGTTGTTGTTGTTGTTGTAATAATAGTAGTAGGAGTACATAAGTTTCTCACTTATATGTTTAAAGATCTTTCCAATTCAGAATATGCAATTCTTATTTTGTTAAGCTACTAGTTCAGAACTGAAAACAAGTTATATATTTGTGAGAAGCCATGTGACATCACAGTGACCTGATCGTAACTAAGAAATTCATAAATTACTTGTGGATGTGCTGCTAAAAGAGATTACCTTTTTTAGTGTTGCACCATCTAGTCTGTGTGTTGTGAATGAGTCCCAAGAAAATTTGTTTGATCCAAGTCTCGTAGCAGGTCATAAGCAAAATGCCACCTGACCGGTCTTGTTCTTTCCCGTTATGAAGGAAACAGAGTTTGTAGAAATTGACTTGAATTTACCCCTGAAGGCTTTAATGGAACCCTGCAACTACATTTAAATGGCAGAATGTCCCTCATATTGCATTATTATTTTTAATGTTTTGCGGCATACATCGATAAATAAAACACATTCTTTGTTGATAGAAGATCCCATCTATTGCAAAAACTTCAAAACATGTTGGACATGATACAACTATTTGGACAAAGCAGCTGACAGTTTTGCAAACATTAATGTTAATTACCACTGGGTTAACCCTTAGGCGACTAATGTCATATATATATGGAGCACCCATTCTTGATGTTTCTAGATCACACACAACGACGCAGCACAGTCGGTAGGACTCCTCTGGACGAGTGATCAGCTCGTCGCAGAGACCTCTACCTGACAACACAGGACACTCACAACAGACAAATATCCATGCCCCCGGTGGGATTCGAACCCA
>Ga0268261_10003842_pt1 | contig 11120 bp, 9 predicted proteins | sample TergutNc150P1_FD_190353 | JGI IMG/M metagenome (GOLD analysis project Ga0268261, IMG submission 190353) | Nasutitermes corniger P1 segment gut microbial community from laboratory colony in Florida, USA - Nc150 P1 (SPAdes) (version 2) | ecosystem: Host-associated > Arthropoda: Insects > Digestive...
CCCACACCGCCCCTTTATTCCTGTGGTGCTGTGGCCCAATGCAGGCCACAGCCTCTTCATTCTTGTGGTTTCTAGATCACACATAACAATGCACCAGTCGGTAAGACTCCTCTGGATAAGTGATCAGCTCATTGCAGAGACCTCTACCTGACAACACATAACACTCACAACAAACAAACATCCATGCCACCAGCAGGATTCAAACCCACAATCTCATCAGGTGAGCAGCTGCAGACCTACGCCTTAGACCACTGGGACTGTGGTGCCCCTTTTCACACATGGCAAAGTAAATAAAGCATCAAAGCAGTAATAGCATATACTTACATTTCCTCATTATGATTGCAGATAAACTTCATTACATTTAATACATCATACCAAGTATCTTTATTCTGCTTCAGTACCGTAACTAGAGGATGCTGTGGGGATTGAAGACTGAATGGACACTGGTATGATTTATTTTCAGAGACCCTTGCTTTAAGATCAACAGTGAGCAAAGTTCCAATACAATATATTACTCCAGTGTAATTTCTGAAAATAAGAAACAGGCCATAAACATATATCTGAATAAAAGAAACCAGTGTAGCAAAATAAAAAGCATCTATCTCTAATAGCAAATTTTAAAGAGAAAAACATATGTTAATTATATAACAAAATACATCATTCATCATACATTTCTCAGATGTGTCCTGATTTTCAATGTGTTGTCATCATCAGGCATATGAGGTATAAAAATTAAAAGTATCAGACAGATGGCTCTGTATAGCAATCAGCTATACAGCCGAGTTGGCACATCTTAGAACAAGCGATTCAAAAGGTCTGTGTCAAAGAGTCGCTGACGTTCAGTAAATTTTGAGGTTTCTGTAGGTGTTTTGTTGGTTTCATGTTGTGTCTGTCAAGAATATGGATGCTAAATTGTCATAACCCAGAACTACCATAACTTTTTTGTGACAATGGATAAATATACCACTGGCATCTGAAGTAAAGGGAATTACATATATGTCAAATGCACTCTTTTCAATGTTATCACATTATCATGTTTATCATGCAAGTTCAGGAAGCACCTATCAGTAATAAAGTTAGTGCAGTAATCAGCAATCACGGTTCACTTCCTGACATGACCAGGGACTTCACACTGTGTCATAATATCCAGAGTGGCTCCAGGTCTCATCTCTTTTCCAGTGCATGCTGGGCATATAAAGTGGCTTCAGCATGAAGCTAACCACACACCTCCTTATAATACCAAGGTCTAGAAAGTATATAGCTTCATTTCTATGTTTCCTGCACCTTCATGGCATAGCGCTTACAAACACAGGCATTATCTGTCTTGACATTTCCTTCACCATTAACCATTTGGTTGTTCCTGTTTGGGTCACACTGTGGCTGGCAGTTGGATCCTAGATGTGCGAATCCAAGATGACATATTGTTTGATATTTTGTATCAATTTAACAGCAATAGATTCTAACATACGCTGTTTAGGAGCTGACATTTTAACAAGAAAGACTCTCATCAATTTTTGGTACAAGAGCATGCAAAGCAAAGCAAAAACTTGTATGTCCAAAATTTGTCACTGTCAGGCCTACTCTTGGTTTGAGAAGCTAGGAGCCAGTGTGTTATCTGAAACCTGACAGCTTTTGGCTGACACAAATTGACTGGAGGAGATTAATAGTAGCCAGACATCCAGTACAATGTTGTGGTGTAAGCCACTGGGAATGAAGTGGTCCAGCTTACATCCACCATTGCACACAGATGATCAGAATTTGTTTAGTTTAGGACCAACTGGCAAATCTATAAAATAAAATAAAATAAAATCTGTGTCAAAATAACAAATCAGGGTCCAGAAATTTTGGTTTTCAATTTCCTGGGATAAAAGAGAAGTCTGTAAACTGTCAAAATGCAGAAATATACACTCTCTCATAGTTTGGTTTCTGAAGAATAAATACATGTTCCATTTGCTCCATTAAGAAATAAAAGTCTTAACCATACAAGTACAAAAACTGTCATCAGTGACATCTTTTTAATGATTCCAGGTAAACAAAGAAAATAACCAAAGAAATGCAAATATGATAACTGCTTGTAAACAGTGACAACAATTAATTAAATATTCCAGAAAATCAGTTACTGTGTGTGTGTTACTGGAATTGTATTCTGGTGCAATAAAAAATCTTAGAGGCTTCAGGGACTCCAGTGAGTGTGTTCCTTGAGTGGAACTCATCCTCATTGGAAAGCTAGATGGTGACAATATGTGACAGTAAATGTATCTTGAAACTTAAAAAAAAAAAAAATACAAACCTGACAGTGGGAAGTGTAGCTACGAAGAAAGAGAGAGCAGGTATCACTCCCAGTATACCAACTTCAACAAGAGTGACAACTCCCTGACAGGCTGTTATACTGACTATAGGATCAGCATCTTCACATTTCGACTTCAATAGCACCAGTTCTGGCAGCTGACAAAACAGTGAAAAGTTGCTAATGAAAGCAATTTTCATAAATTAATTATCCTGTATCATGGATGTGACAGAATAATACCAAGAGGATACAGTTTTCATCCAAGTAATTAATTATGTTAACATATGTAGTCCAGGTCAGTACAGAATGTTACACTACAGGACAAAAAATCTTCTCAGAGTCCCCATGCTACAGACTTACTGTCTCCAACATTGTGCGTGCATGTGTGTGTGTGTGTGCATGTGCACATGTGAAACACCTACCTGATTGGTGCACTCGTTATGAGAACAGCAGAATCAGGTTGAGCAACCCTTACTCCTACCACAGCACTTGCAGTTTGTTTGTTAACTGGAAAATGTCCCTTCATTTATTAAAGAGTCTCCATTTGCTGCTTAACCTGACCATAATGGGGCACAGTAGTAACCTGTTAGGCATGTTTCATCACAACCCTCCTCCCATAAGAATGGTAATCTATGAGCAGCCTTGACACATTTCAAGTGTTTGGCCAGCCTGCCTGCCTCACCCAGCTGCAGAAACCTGATGGTCAGGTGCCATGTGTAACACAGTGTGATGTGTTTAACATGCTATCTGCAACTACTGGGAACAAATTTGACTAAGAGAAGCATATATATCGCTATGTTTCTCCATCAAATCTCAGTGGACTGTCCTGTCTGTTTCAAATATACTTTTCATACTCATAAGGTATGCTGTAGATCATGGATACTGTATATGTATGAAGTTATCCTTTAGTGTTACCAACAGGTCTGAAATCCTCTTAGGCAGGACAGTTCATTAGGGCACACTGTATCATTCACTTGCTGCACAAGTTGATTCAAACAGTCGTGCCTATAACTTGAGTAAAGGAGATGCCTAGAGAATAACTATCTTGAGTTCCACAGTTCCCCTCAGTCCTCCAGGTGAAGGCCAAGTACTGCCATAAATTAGGCTATAAATGTTTCCTCCCCAATTCTTTTAAGTTCATCAAATGTGATCAACCTCTCATATAGAACTGAGCATTGTGCCATTCTGCGATATTACGCAGCAAGTAGTGGTAATTTCTTACCGACATTTCAGGACAACCTATCGGCCCCATCTTCGGGGGTCAAGAAGTGCAAAAAAAAAAAAAACTCATACATTTCTGTGCTAAGCAACCACTGCAGTTTGTAGACCTATGGCATTCACTTGAAGAAACTGACAAAAGTCACAAACAGCCTCAGTCAGCACAGAGAGTAAAGTGGCCAAGATTCAAACCAAACACACATCTAAAATATAACTCCCATAACAACCTTCTCAGTGAACTGGAAATGACTGGAGAAGACGATATTGTGGGCCATTTCAAGAGAGTATTCCACCATTTGCAAGGACAGCTTGAAGAAATCCATTAAAATTTTTGTTACAACACCAAGATGTTTAAAAAAATGTGACTTTTAATTAATTTACCTAACATATTATTATCATAGCTTGAGCTTGAACCAAGATTCAAATTATCCATTAGGATGCAAAAAAGCCACACTTGAATTACATTTTGTGGCAATAAACGATTACCATTCCCAAAAGTGCTTCTGTGAGCAGATAGAGTAAAGTCAGTATCCTGAACATCTATGAAAATACACGTAAGTAGATGTAATAACTAACGGTAATGTCACCGAATTGTAACTACAAAAGTTAGTCATAAATGACACAACAGCTCCAACCTAAGTTTCCAGAACCAAACCAAAAATATTAAGAGGTACCATTTTACTCAATTTAGACATTAAAAAATAACTTTGTATTTCTTACCTCTTCTATTTTTCCAGAATGAGGAGCACCTTTACTTTGTATAATATCGATAAGTTTCGAAACAGCCTGTAAAAAAATTGAGTGAATATTTTGTTACTGAGTAACACACAACAGACCAAAAACTGAGGAATAAGCATTTATACCCTACAGGCATGCAGTTGGAGTAATGATAACATTCTCTCTCTCTCTCTCTCTCTCTCTCTCTGTGTGTGTGTGTGTGTGTGTGTGTGTGTGTGTGTGTGTGTGTGTAGTAGTAGTAGTAGTAGTAGTAGTAGTAGTAGTAGTAGTAGTAGTAGTTTAAATGACACCTGGCAACATTACTTAAAAGGCATATATGACTAAAATTACATGAGACACCAACAAGTTACAAGTCCTTGGAAAGCCCTTTGGCCTTGCACTTTGCCCACAAAGCATGCTTGTTATTAGGATATGGGTTAACCAGTGAACATACAACTTCATTAATCATTTTAATCAACTTTATCACAGCAATATAAATGTATTTCACTACTGTATAGGAATGGACTGTGTATTGAAATTATAGTTTTATTATTTTATGTGGATAACTACTTTATGTTTATTACAGTTTTGAGACTTTGTACATGTATTGTAATCTTGTAATATATAGTTGGACAAGTCCAGTGCAGTATGTGTAACAATACGGATGTACAATAAATGAAATGTTTTTTACTGCCTGATAAAATGAATGTGTCACATTTGAGATACTTACATTTACAGCCAAAACAGCATTTCTTTTCTTCAGTTTATATTCAACTTCATCCATTTTGTCTGATAAATCTGTAAAAAAGACTTTAAATGTTTAAAGAACAGCAAACTCATAAACAGCATAAAGTTGTGAGCAAAGCAGAGAAAATGAAAGGGGAAAGTTTATACACATTATAACCCTGGTATCACAAGAAACAGGTACAACCTACATTTCAACATTACCACTTCCAAAACAAACTATCTGAATGAATAATTATATGTAAGGTTACGAGATATTTTCATTTCACAGCGCCTGCAATATAACTCCTCATATCCTGGCCATTTTCTCATATTCACTTTATATGGTTCAGCAACCTATCATAATTGCATTAAATATAATACAGATAAAGTTCATCCTAGAACAAGCCATTTAGGCCCACAGTAGTAGTAAAGGTATACCTCTACTCTTTCTTTAACCTCAGCATTAAATAGGAGTAGGCAGTTAATGTCACACAACAGCTGTTTTACCCACATAAAAGAGACCCAGTGCTCACTGTACAGGAGACTGGGTGGGTCTGTACAGGTGCAGAAAATCTTGCTCCCACCAGGATTTGATCCCCAGACTTGCATTTATAAAAATAATACTTTCAGTATATGCCAGAAAGTTTAATGCATTATAGTCTAGTCTTTGACAATGAGGAGCTGCCTTGCCTCAGTTATGTTTATTACAGGAATACAATGCCTTATGATTCAATGTGTCCGTCAACTCTTCAGTTAGCTTTCACTTTTATATAATAGCTGTACCAGTTCTAGAATTTCATAATTATATTTTAGCTCCTATGACTTTACCAAACTGCTTGAAAGACAGAGTTGAGTGTTTCCTAACTTTGAGGCAGCTTAACCTTCAGTAGTGATAACCCACCTGAACAGCTGTCTAAGCAAGACATTCTTAAATATGGAATACAGTAAGTTCCTTCATAATTTCCTCAATATGTGTAAATGGCACATACAGCAAGTTTAAGTATTTATTTATATCCTATATATATATATATATATATATATATATCGTGCGTGCGTGCGTGCGCGTGTGCGCGTGAGTGCGCGCACGTGTGTGTGTGTGTGTGTGTGTGTTTTTTACAGCATGCCCCATTACAAAGTAATATTACATGCTTTAGGGTTAAACAATTACAATATGGTTACATGTAATATTTACAATTTGTGTACAATTTCTTCTATTGTCTATAGTTACAGTAATTTTACGTCCGGTTCTCTTATGTAATACCTACTACTTTTGGATAGTCTCTCTAGTGCATTATTAACTAATTAACTTGTTAGTTAAATTTACTAATGAAGTTATAATATGTATAAGTTCAATGGATGACTTATAGTATGCTAAAATCTATTGATCTTACGAACCGCATGAAGAGCTTGATATGTTTTCTTGTGAGTTGTTCATATGGTGTGGGCCAGGTGTCACCTGCTTGGGGTATGGCATTTTGAAGAATTCTTCTCTCATTTTCTAGTTGTGTGCACTTAAAAATGATGTGGTTAATTGTCTGTTCTTCTTGTAGTCTGCAGGAGCATGTGGAATTTGGAATAATCTTGAATCTATGTAGATAGGATCTATTTAAACCATGACCTGTTACAATAGCCATAAATTCAAGTGACATAGGTAGAATGGTCTTCATTCTCTCTCTTATAGATGGGAAAAATAATTTGCTTACTGCTCCTTTTGTAGAGCTTGTCCACTGCTCCTGCCATTTCGTTAATCCAATCTCTTTCCCTTCTGCAATAACAGTTTCTCTCGGTAGTTTATCGTACACTATTTCCCCTGTGTCTTCCATTGCTGCCTCCTTGGCAAGACGGTCTGCCGTTTCATTTCCTTGAATTCCGACATATGCCTTCACCCAGTTAAAAAACACTGTCCACTCTAGGTCCTCCAGCCTCTTTATTTCTGTCCTTATATTCTGTATAAGTATGGAGTGTTTGTTTCTGTTCTTCAATGTGTCCAGTGTCACTTTGCTGTCTGTGTTTACCACTATCTTGTGTGTGTGCATGTGCGTGCGCGTGTGCGTGCATGCGTGCTCGCGTGAGAGAGAGAGAGAGAGACTACATAATGACTATTTTAATCTTAGGTAAGTTTAATTTGACAGCACATATTAGAAGATCTTTCTCTTTACACATACGGTGAGTAGGAATAGTATTGAAGTCTACGGAATCATGCACAAATATACATACACCTCTATTTTTGTAGTGATGCCTACAAACTTGGCACCAAGTTTACAATTTTCAATTGACATCATATCTACTTCCAGATCTTTGGGGTAATGCTCAGTTATACATAGCAAATGTTATTTGATAACTGGCTTATTTTTCCCTTTAAGCCTCTCATATTTCGATGATATACCTTAAGGTTATTGGAACTATCTTTTACAGTAGAATTTACTTTACTATGTGGAGGATTAAGCTTAAAATCAGGATAACAATTAGTAATGGAGCTATTATACCAATTATGAATGTTACTATCCTCTAGACTTCAGACGTCTTTCACCATAAAAAATCATATTCTCTAGTGACAGGTGGCTTTTTTTGTCCTAGTCTCACATAAGTACTATAAATAATTTTAACAGTGTACTTACTATACTACACATAAGAGAAAGCAGAACTACATAACAATTCATCAGAGGTAATAAACGTAAATAATTTTAAGTATAAATTATGAATAAAAAGATTTGGGAATAAAAATTCATATAAAATTTGTATAATATTTATATAAAACTACCAAGATCACTCCTAGAAATCCAGTCAAAATATTGAGGGTATAAAATGAACCCATCAAAAGAAACCTTTTTAGAGCTAATTTAAATTTTTTTTCATTCCAAGATAAGCTCTTGATATTTTGAGGTAAGTGACTGAAAATTTTAATCCCTGAGTAGTAGATATTTAGTCAGTTTTGTTGATGGTGGATATAAGTCAGACCTATGGCGAGTGTTAATGGAATGTACTTCAGAGTTAGATATAAACTTTTCTATATTCTTAACTACAAAAAATAATAATGACAATATGTACCATGATTGTAGTGGGAGAATGCTTAATGTTTTAAAGAATTCATGACATGGAATCAAAATTTTTAACAACCTTCCTCTTGGTATCAAAGACTTAGCTAATGAGATAACATTATTTCGGAATGCCTTAAAGGGGTTTATACTTATAAATTCCTTTTATAATAGTGAAGAATATTTTAGTTATCAGAGATAATCTAAAAAACTGATAGCAAACTGAAAGCACATTACTGCCACTGGATATCTAGATGTTGCTGGTTTTAGATGTTTTATTAATTGTATTTTATTATCTATTATTAAGAGACTTCTCTGTGTATTTGTCATTATATAGTATGTATGTGACTATGTCTATATCCATAGGATTGTATCCTAACTTGGATTTATGTAATGCAAATAAATTACATTACATTACATGATACTGTGTTACTAGCATTCATAATAATTCTTATTGCTCTTTTTTGTATTTGAAATTATTATTACTGTACGGTGAGTTATCCCAGAAAATTATACCATATGCTATGATGGAATGCACATAAGAAAAGTAAATTGTTCTCAAGTTCTTCATAGAGATAACAGATCTCAGAGATCTAATTATGTAACACGTCAAGTTTAGTTTAGGACTAGTAGCAATAACCAACAAGATGCAACCTAATAACGGAATTTTATTATTCCACAGTACATTAATAGTTCAACATGTTTCAAGCGTTATGTCGCTCATCATCAGGGACCTCAACTGTATTTGCAGCTTCTGGTTTACATACGCTTGTGGAGACCACCCGTGGTGCCGTCTGATTGGTAACAGTTCCCACTCAGACGGCACCACGGGCGGTCTCCACAAGCGTGTGTAAACCAGAAGCTGCAAATACAGTTGAGGTCCCTGATGATGAGCGACATAACGCTCGAAACATGTTGAACTATTAATGTACTGTGGAATAATAAAATTCCGTTACTAGCTTGCATCTTGTTGGTTATTGCTACTAGTCATACTACGATGCACGGTTCCATGAATATTAAATTTAGTTTAGGACTTAGCTGGTCAGTATGTGTTTTCCAGGATAGTGTATTGTCCAAAGTGAGACCCAAGAAGTTTGTACTACAAGTATTATTGATAGGGCTAACTTTAAAACTAATATGCATATCGACTGCAAGTTTAGGTTTTGCCATGAATCGCATGAAGTGGGTTTTATTGAAGTTTAGTATTAACAAATTAATTTGGAACCATTTGCTTATTTTCTCAATTACTATATTAATTTCATCTTTACAATCTGAAAGGTTTGAGTGAGTGAAGGTTATGTTGGTATCATCTGCAAATATGGTTGGTTTAGATATGTTGTTTATTATACCTGGTAAATCATTAATGTAAAGAAGAAAAAAATAGTGATCCAAGAATTGAGCCCTGTGGACTCCTTGTTTAACTTTTTCCCATTCAGAGAAACAATTTTTGGAATATTTGTTCTTTATTAATACTCTTTGATACGTCATTTAAGTATGATTTTATTAAATTATTAGCTCTACCTGTGATACCATAGAATTCTAATTTTGATAGTAAGATATTATGACTTACACAGTCAAATGCTTCGGTCAGATCACAAAAAATACCTCCAACCCACATTTCACTGTTCAGTGCTTATAAGATATTGTTCATTGGGTTATATGTAGCTGTTTCAGTAGAGGAATTATTCCTAAAACCATACTGTTCCTTTGCTGATATGTTGTTTTTTTTAAATCTGATAACATAGTCTTTTATAGTTAACTATTTCAAAGACTTTTGAAAAAGATGTAAGTAATGAAATTGGTCTATAGTTTGACAATTGTTATTGCCTTTTTTAATATTGGATTTATTTGTGAATATTTTAATCATGTAGGAAATACGCCAGTGGACAACTTACTACATATATGAGAGGAGATATGATGAAGGGTAGGCTTACTTTTAATATTTTTATTGGTATCTCATCATAGCCATGCGAATTTTTCCATTTAAGGGATTTAATTATTTCACTAATTTCTTTAGTAGATAGTGGTGTTAATTTTATATGTGGAAAGAGTCTAATGAACATTTGAAAAATATAGTTAAGTGCACGATTCATAGTCTTTGAATTATTTACAGACATTTTGTCAGTTGCATTTGTGAAGGATTAAAAATGTTAGCTATGCTTTGATTGCTGCCTCCATCGTTAAAAGGGTTGAAGAATAACAGTATTAAACTTCTTGCACTACGAATATTACATATTCCACTCAGTACGAATCAACAGTAAAAATAAAATCAGTTGTCCATCACATCATTGCAACGTGGGCGAATGCTGGTATATCCTCATATATTCCTAACCTCACCACTAAGACTCAGACACGGTGAGCTTCAAGTTGTGGCCACTTTAACCCAGGGCCGACAAGGGCGATAAAATCGATAGTATATGAACCGCACAGAGCATACCCGAATCTCTAAAACATAATCTATTCGGCAGCCTAACCTATCATTCTCTTCTAATACCCCAAAACGTACGAACCCTTAGGGTAGTTACATCTTACGGGAGCATTCTTTATGAGTAAACACACTTACGGTTATGCATACATTTTGAAGAAAATAACTGTTTTCGTTTTGAAAGTTGGATGTGAACACCAAGAAATTAATAGCTTTGAGAGAATATTTTATTACAATGTTGGTTAAGAAACCGCTGCAACGAACAAAGAGCTTCCCTCGTCCTGTGGTCCAGATTTGTATCCGTGGTTTATACCAGGTAAATCCGTCATATATGATCTGTGATCCGTAGCCTCTTCGGCGTTTAGGATCACAGATTACTATTTCATGATTATCACGCAACGTAGGTTGACACAATGCTACAAACATTTCGAAGAAATGTAGGGCTATATACATTCCACCCGATGCCTTGTCTTGGTGGAGGGGCTGGTGAGTTCCAGTAACCCTGAGAGCTAAGTCGGCGGTAGCTTTACTACCAGCAGGGTCTCCCACGCCGGATAGGTCAAGAAGGTAGGAACCAGACGAAGAAAGATACCTAGAAGAAGGGAACTTCGATAAAAATTCCTCTGATGCCGGAAGCAGCGTCATCAGTAACGACTTGAAGCGCAGAGCAAATGATGCTTGAGATGGTTCAAGATCGTATAGCAACAGGCGT
>Ga0268261_10003843_pt1 | contig 11120 bp, 5 predicted proteins | sample TergutNc150P1_FD_190353 | JGI IMG/M metagenome (GOLD analysis project Ga0268261, IMG submission 190353) | Nasutitermes corniger P1 segment gut microbial community from laboratory colony in Florida, USA - Nc150 P1 (SPAdes) (version 2) | ecosystem: Host-associated > Arthropoda: Insects > Digestive...
CTTGCGGAGTGGCACTAAGGAGAACTTGCAGATGTACCGAGTTTCACCGTGTTAAAAACGCAAATCTGCGTCACCCGTCCACAATGTGTCAAGGAAGAGTTTCATATAATGCTCAATTGGACTGAGGACATTTTCACTGAATTATTGTCTTGTTGGGTAAACTCAGGAATACAGATAAAATAAAAATATTAGGTCACAAAAAAAATCCCAGCCACAATGTATTCTTCTGTATCTGAAAAAAAGCCTCCAGTCTAATGGGTTAAAAAACAGATTACTTTGATATGAAGAATTGCAAATTCAGAAAACATATAAGCTACTGAAAAGCGAAGTAAAGTAAGCAAATTTCACATTCTGAAAGAAAATAAATACCGTAAGGATTCACTTTTAAAAAAAGTTTGCCACAAACAGAATAAAAAGTTCATAGTACTTGAGGTCTTATCTCATCTGGAATGTTACACAGCCTTCATTGGTTACTGATGTTTTGGGACACATAACAAAGGTCAAGCAGTCCAAGAATGGGTCCAATAGGCTGTTCCAAAACATTGATAACCAACTACCAATCAAAACTATGTAATATCCCAGAAAAGGGAAGACCTCATTTACACTGTGCAGGAAGCCTAAAATCCTTAGTATTTCCTCCCTACATTAACTTTCTTTAACAAAAATACAAATATATCAATTTACACCTCAGTAAATTATGTATAAATGCACAATTCTTTCGTCCTTCTCATTTCATCTGCTTCACAGGTGCCAGAATGCTGTATCGCTATCTACCAAAATCAGCAGGCTTGAGGCGCATCACATTACACAAATCAATCTCAAGTGGTGATAAGATGTACCTCCTCCTGTGTGAGTGTTCCAACTTCCTGGAAAATCTGTCAGCTGCTGCATTACTCCTGCCAGCAATGAGGGCCCGGTTGTGTGGTTACACTGGGCTCTATAGAACAACTGCTTCATTCTGAATCCTTATGCATGCCACTGAAAACATTAATCAAAACATACCAGTTACCATCTTTCCTGAAACATTTTCAAGAATAAAATTATTATAAATATAGAATTCATGAATTTTCAGGTCCATAAGCTTATGATCTTCTTTATTTCTTTGATTCTTTGGCACCACTGCTCTTAATGACATTTGTATCACATGGAAAGGAAGAAAACAGTAATTACGCACATTATAAACTTTATCATCAGTAACAGTAGAAAAACCAAAGATCATGTCACATCTGCTTCAGCAGTATGTGGTACTTTAAATAACTTACTGTTTTTACTTGCTCATCAAAGCAATAAATTCACCAAAAGACCTGCTTTATGATCATATTTGCCACACTTTATAATAACTAGCAAAATAATTTTGAATTGCATGTCTATTAAATTCTCATCACAGTTAAAGGTTATATGAAACATAGAATGGAACTGAAGGTAATTAACTCAAGGGCAAGATAAACATTTATTGCCCTAGCATATATTTTTATCATCAAAATACCACATAAGTAAACTGTAAATGTGCTGGTTCAAAATAAGTTGTCTACCACACTTAGTGGAGAATTGAAAATTGCCTCACTGCACCATTTACTTATTATATAAGAATTAATTGTAGTTTGAGTATCACTCTTCAATAGATGATTACTTTTCAGGCAAAACATTACCCTGACTAAGCAGACGTGAGTTTATGATACATAAAATGCAACATAAAGTAAACTTGACTAAGTTGGGTAAGTCAAATTACTCTTTTTCATTTTCATGTAAACTCCAAGTCATAACCTCAGTTGTGTTTCATTGTGTAAATTGGACCAAGATATGAAAGCATTTCTAAGGGAGGGCATAGATATTAAATTCAATTCTTGTTTATTTACATGCTGACTCAACAGGTCTGTAGTCAGTTACAGAACCAACCAAATAATCAACCAAACAACTACCACCACCACAACAACAACAACAACAACAACAACAACAAAACAGTAGCACTTCACAATGAACTTTGATGAAAACAGTCAAGCTCCAACTTGTGATACAGGCACAAAGTCATGTACAGTTTGTCTTAGTCATTAAATATCTACAATTCCATTAAAATAAAAGTAAAGAATTATTTGTATTGAAATCATACAATCAGAGGATTACAGAAATTTATCATTCTAGGAAGCTGATGTCAATCAAATCATGAATGTCCATGTACAGGAAGTTCATTGACATAAAACTTAATTTTCAGTGGCAGTACTTTGTTACTTTTACCACTGGCAGTTGGTTTCTGTGAAACTAAGATTGTTCTAAGGAACCATATTTGGTTAAGATGAAATAAGGAACATGTGTGATATTTTAATTAGAAATGCAGCTTTAAATTCCATGATGAATAGTGATACCTCAGCTGCTTAATTGAAGTCAACTCTAGTCATGCAGTCTTGTATCGCTGATACATTTATTGCAAACATTATATCAGATTTTCAAGAATTGAAATTTGAAATTTATTGCAATTTTAATATCAGCATTAGATTCAGCACATTTTTAATTCTTCTTGAAATGTGACAGAATTTGATTATTGAAATGTAATGAAGTAAACATAATTACTAAATAAAAACGCTAAAACAGAGCTATTAGAGTACCAACTTGAGACAATTCTTTGTGAATACATATTATTAATGCGTTAATGACTGGAAAATCAATGGCAATATTGAAATCATTCAGAATTCTTGGATTGTCATATTCATAGTAGGTTGTTCAAGAATATGCCAAATCTGATATAAATGTTAAGATATATAGTAGTTATGTCATTAACCCTTACCCCACTAACGTGGAGAATATGGTGAGCTTCTAACAATGCCAGCAGATGGCAGATGGGATTTAACTTGGCGTTTAAACGGTTAAACCAATGAGCATTGCCTGGTAATGTTGCATCAAGAATGTTTATCATAACAAAATATTTCCTGATTCTACATATAGAAAAACCATTTCAGCACTGAAGAAAATTGAAGTTTCATCTCATATATAAGGCTTCTTAGACTTCAAAATGACAAAAATTCAATGTTCAGCATTTTTCCATATTTTCAAGACATTTCAATCTATTCACTTAAGTACAGCAGTGTAATTGACTGCAACAGAATTACCTTGGCTTAAGCAGTTGAATTTTAAACTTATAGCAGACTGGAAATAGAAATACATTCAAGATAAATAAAATGACAAATTACATAGGATCATATACAAAATAAAGTAGTAGTGCTGCACTCTAAATATTCAAATTCAGTAAGACACTAACTAACTTCATCATATGAAAATTTTCATCCTAAATAGTAATATGTCAAGAGTAAAGAACACAAGGCACTGAATTTTGTTCACCGCTGTTAGTGCCATGATGATCACAGCAGTATGACAGATATCTATCTAGCTGACTTGTTGCAATTTGGTACTGGCCAGGGAGGGAAATTGTCACAATTTCAAGTGTGTGCTACAGGGTTTGGGAAAAATCTAGTGGAACCCAAACCTTAATAAATCACCTTGGAAGATGATCTCTGTTACCTAAGGAAGTGTGCAAATAGAATTCAACATTTCTGGTGGAGAAATCAAATGTATAAACAAAACTTAAATCATGTGAACTATCTTTTTAACACATCAGATTTTAAGGAAAACAGCAAATACAAAAATAGATGTTATGGGAACAAAATTAGTACAGTAATGCTTGCACATAATGTATTTCAAAGTCTTTGACATTTAGATTTTAGATGGTGGGAAATAACATCCAATTACATAATTTTTATATTTCCAGAAGATCATTTTCTTATATTCGCTCTAAAAATAACATAGACATTTAAAGTAGGCACAAAACAATTAAATACTTCACATTTTAAAGCGAAACCAAATTTAATGCCAAAACATGGAACCTTACAATGAGAAATAATATCAAAATTCAAGTAATGTAATTGAAATTTCTAATGACTACTGACAGAAAAGCAAGAACGGATAAATTTAGAAATAAAATAATTTAGAGAAGATATAATTCAAAATTTGTTAATAGGATTATTAGAGAATGGGCTACCATTGTTTAGCCATGCAAAAATTAAAATTTAAAGCAAACACTAAAATGCTAAATTTCTCTTTGCACACATTGCATCCTTTGTCTAACTTCCAAAACAGGACAGCACATATAATAGCAAAGTTAAGAGGAAGTACTGGTCAAATTGCTCTGCTCCTCCCAAGTCAATTTTGTTCTAAGATGTGAGGTTCTCACAGTGATGTTGTTGAAGATTCAAATCTTCGGGGACATTACATTGTGTCACTGGATGAGCAGTTCCTTGAATATGTGTAACAATATAATGTCAAAATTCCTTTTAATGTGCAGCTGTATACTGAAAGTGACAAATCAAAAAAGAAAGAGGGTTTTCCTCTCCTTCAAACTAACCTTCTCTGGTTTTAATGACGTATCGTTTTCCCAGTGGATATCAACATTTTGTAGGTAGATGCTTCCTCCATCTTCAAGGTGTATGTGAATAGGATGAGGATGCATTCGAGTATGTAGCTATGTTAACATGGGAACTCAGATTCATGGAGGGGTTAGAGGAGACAGAATATAAGCTGAGTTCATGCCTACAAAATGTGCCCACATCATCACCCTACTCACTTCAATACTGAAGCTGGAGAAACAGGTAACTCCAAAATTTGGTATTCACTAGTAACACTGCATACAGTGTCTCAAACCAGAAAACCATAATCTGAATAAATATCGAAATGAAAATCCCAAATCTTACACCCAAAGTTTCTGTACTGGAATCTGATGGGTTATGTGTGATTTCGGTCTTCCGCCACAGTGTGAATGAGATCTTCGCTCTTCCGGGATGTTACACAGCATAGATTGGTAGTTACTTACTGAAATTTCAGTAACTAACTACAAACCTATGCTGCATAACATCCCAGAAGAACAAAGATCTCATCTGATGGTTTTTTATAGTGTCAGACTTTGGAAAACAGTACAATGTTTGTCACTGACAGTGTAGTTAGTAAACTCCTACTGGACTGATATGCCATTTTTAAGTGTATGACCGGGTGGACAATGTAATTTACTGTTATATTAATTGATCTGCTTAGAAACCTGTGCTTTGCTAAATTGTATTATAGTGTGGGGAATGTCAAGAACACTGAACATCCAACTACTTGTACTACTGGGGAGTAGCAGATAATTTCTTATGCCTAATTATTAGGCAAAAGTGAAATGTTTTCTGAGAAAATGAATTTCACGAATGAGAACTGTACCATTTGTTTCCAGAAAATGTGACAAGTTAGGTAAAAAATTTGTAATGGATACTTATTTAATAACACTCAGATATTAATATAAAATTTAATTCATAGTAGTAGTAGTAGTAGTAGTAGAAGCAGTAGCAAACTAACTGTGCCTCATTGCTTTGGTGACTCACAGCATCATCATCACTTCTTGTTTCTCTCGCCCTAAATAACTGACATGTTTACTATTAAAGGTAAGTGGAACTGTAAGTTTTAACTTACCTACCAATTGTTTTAGAAATTTTACATTAATGATTTAAATTTTTTAACCTACATGACTTGAATTTGATTAATATTCTGATTCATTGCCATCACCAAGTGTCACCTTCAATTAAATTTCATTCTGTAATCAAATCACCAAACATGAATCAACACATAGAAAGTCAGAAGTTTTTTTAATTACACATTTAAATGACTTTGTGTGGTACAAATATTGTTCATGCCTTGGCTGTCATCATCATCATGGGTTTTATTACACAGTTCTCTGGAAGCAGTCATGCATTTCTGGTACTGATGAATGCACTCCTCCACACCATTTCCCATGACTTCTTAACCCTTACCCCGCTAACGTGGAAAATATGGTGAGCTCCTAATAATGCCAGCAGATGGCAGATGGGATCTAACTCGGCATTTCAAGGGTTAAAGTTCCACTATCATACCTCTTCACCTCTTCTGCTGACTTCAGTCTACATCCATTGAAGACAACCTTTGCTTCAGAACAGCTAACAATCAACAAGAGACTATTCATGATGATTAGAAAGGTTGTGGAAGCACTGTGATACTGTTGTCAGTCAGATGCTCTGTTCCATGACAGAAAAATAAGCTGATGTGTTGTGATAATGAAACAGATAATTTTCCAGATACCAAAGGATGAAAGTGTTTACAGTGGACACCATTTTACAGGTAGTAAACACCTGTCATCACCTGTCATATTTTTCCAGACTGAACTTGTGATCAGTAGCACCCAGGCTATCAAAGAACACCTACAGCGTCATGTTCTCCTATGAATGACCTGCATATAACACCTGTTTGTGGGGTAATAGTATCATTGCTTCCACAGCCTCCCTGTTCTTCAGATCTCTTAAAGGCCATAACCTGTTCCAAAGTGTAAAATCCTTCTTGATGGGACGAAATTTTCAGTGTGCAGAAGAGGTAAAAGGGGCTGAGAACATAGTGTGACAGCAAAAGATCTCCTGGAGTGCTTCCAGCAGTATTATGACCACAAAAGAAATGTGTAACAGCATATTGCTCCAGTGTGTGCTGTAAAACTGGCATGATGATAAGTAAATACATATAAAAATATGTTCATGAACATTTTGACTTTACCATACATATATCCTCTTTTTGTTTGTAACTATACGACTTTGAATAGTGACTGTGATTCCAAATTGACTTGAATGTTTAAATTCTGATAGCAATGACAAGTACTGCATCAAAACACAACTTTTTACTTAACAGACATTTCCCACATGAGTGACTTCAATCTACGTAAGACTTTGCAGTGTCATGGAACCCTCTTCTCTGCAAAGTCCATAAATTCACAACATTCCAACATTAATTTGCTGCAATTCTCAGAGCTTAATGACCATATGTGTTGTGGTATACAGTTTTAATCACTGAATACCTCAAATGTACATAAGGCCATAAAAATTGTTACTGATGTTCCTACAGGCAACTTATGGATACATGTAACATACTTCAAAGTGTATTAAACAGTCATGATTTACCTAAGTGCAGTGTCAGCTACTTTGTTGCACAAAATTACAAGTTCATTGCCAGAAAACAAGACAAGAACTGAAGAAGTGTAAGATATGTCAGTTATACAAAGACTTGAAAGCTATTTATGAGTAGTGTAACTCTCATTTGCCCACTGTCACATCACGCACTCATCATCCCTCTGCATCTGTTACTCACCAAGTACATGCTCATCCACGAGTGATGTAACTCTTCAGAAAACATGAGTGCCAATTTGTAAAGGAACTCTTTAATTAAGATGGTTTTGACTTAAATCAACATCTTTGCTGCAGCACTTTTAAAAAATCATGTTTCATGAAACATGCATAGTATCTTATATTGTTACAGTATTTTCTCAAATGAGAATTTATGAAAGAACATTTTCCTCTGTTGTAATGTAAATAAATTTTACAATATTTACAACAAAATGTTCATTATTCCTGTGCATCCTATTATCTCCTCAACCCAAGTTTCCTCATCATGATGGGATTCTTAAGAATATACAGCACCTGCTGGTTTGCACTTAAGTGCAATCTGAGGAGTCCATATTTGACTGCTTTACAATAAGGTCCTTTCAAAAGGTCACAGGTCTGAATGACATACAGTACTGTGCTGCATTCTTAATATCAAGCATTATAGCAAGTGTATCTGTTTTTAGTGCCCAGGAATTTCACTTGAAATTTCAAACTAAACAAAAACCAGCACCACATTTGAGATCATGTTGAATACTAACAAACTAACAGCTAACAACTAACCAACCAGCTAACTCTATGAAGCAGTCCTGCTTGAGAAGCTAATAGTTCTTTGGTAGTCTAAAAAGTTTCCTGGATTTTATGGAACCCATTGGTTCAATACCTTGTTCATAAGTGCCCACCATATGTCCCTGTCCTGAGCCAGATCAATCCAGTAGATGGACTTCCAACTTACTTCTTCAGTATCCATTATGATATTCTCTCATCTATGCCTAGGTTTCCAAGTGGTCTCTTTGCCTCAGGTTTCCCCATCAAAATCCTGTATACATCTCTCCTCTCTCATGTACATGCTACATGCCCTGTCCATCTCATTGTTCTTGATTTAATCACCCAAATCCTCCTTCATGAGGACTGCAAATTATGAAGCTAATCATTACGCAATTTACTCCACTGTCAAACATCATCAGCTTAAGTTCCTTCCTCAATGTATGAGACCAAGGTTCACACCCATATACAATAATAAGCAAAATTACATTTTAAAATTATATTTCAATCTTCCACTTTCGAATAGTGAACTGAACTATAAAAGATTCTGGACCAAATGCAAGCAGGTGTTCCCAAAGTTCAATCTGGTCTTAATTTCTTCATGAACGCAATTCTGATTTGTTACAGCCATTTCCAAATATTTTAACTCTGCTGCACTTTCAAAGGATTTATTGCTTATCATGATGGACAGGGAATGTCAAAAGTCTGAAGCAGATGGGTCAGATAGAAACTCATTTTGTTCTATAAAAAAGGTTTATCTGCATATTTCATGACCACTAAGAGCCAATGTCCTGAGATACAAAACATTCTATTCTATTCCTCATTAGCAGGTTCCACCATACATAGTTAATATAATGTGGTGCTGACTAGCTTAGATTCTTCTACTACGAGTATATGACCATGAAACTGTCCAACCACAGATTTGTTGGGCCTTCATTAGAACTGTGCTGTACGATACCCTCAGGCTCTGAAGATCACTTTCACTGTATGTGGATAATGCTCATATAAAGGATGCTCAGAATGTGTATTCCCAGTGCCAAAGACTGTTATCCCACAAAAAACTTATGTTCCACTGAATCAGTGACTTATTAGATTGCACAACTCTCATTCTAATACACGAGTTCTGAAGTTCTCATTACAGTGACAATAAACGATCACACCTGGGATGTGGCACCAAGTACTGTGGCAGAAATTTACTGATGTTTGGAGCAACATGCATCTTCAGACCACAAGAGTACTGTCAGATCCAAACACAGAGTATTTCTCATTCTAATAAAATGCTGGAATTGAACGACAAAGCTCACTTGGATAAAACCAGGCACTGTTGCTGGAATAAAAGACCCCAGAGAATAAATGCAATCACAGAAGACTGCAATCTTAAATTATTCAGTAAATTCAAATAGTGTGAATCAATACTTAATTTAGAGGCTGAAAGTAATAATGATGACTTTCCCAGAATGTATTCCACCACTAAACTGTTAAAAAGTTAGACCACAGCAGCAGAGTGAATATGAGGACAAATGAATGGACAGATTTATATGTACTGTATTTAACAATATTTATTCACAAACATGAACTAGCAAGCTTAAAAACTATACATAATCCAGTCACAATAGAAAGGATCAGTTACTCTGAAATCCCCTTCTCATAGTCATAAAAAAAGCCTCCAATTTTAAATAATTACAATAAACATCATATGACATTAAAAAAAACAATTTCAATGAGTTGACATATTCACAAACATTAATTTCTTATTTACAAAAATCTTGTAGAGTAACCATCCATTCTCAAGAGAAACAGATCAAACATTCAATACCCTTTCCTTCCTCGGAATCTTGTTCTGTTGTCCAACTGAAACGCAAGAAACAACAAACATCAGAAACTATACAACTTACATTTAATAATATAAGGCATTTCAATACCACTGTCATTAGAACACTCATTATTTCAGCATTATCATGCACAAATAAATGTCTCTTGCAGGAAGTGGATTGTAAAAGTAAAACCTCTTTTTGCTTCTTTTTCTTCTTCTTCTTTTGGCTGAAAAAGCACATACAGCACAAGCATGATTTAAGTAGCAACAAGTTTTCAAAACAATATTTGTAACTTCCATCTTCCATCCATAACTTTTCTACATACATTCATAAAATAACCATCAATTATAACTTTTCATTCACTGACATTTTCTCAGGCAGAGAGTTGCATATAGATGTGAATCACATATTGATGCAGCTGTCTGCCCGAGAAAATTTCATTGCATTCTGTTGCTGTGAAAGCTTCCAGACATAATTTTTCATGATCTTCTGATGGCCCTAAGTATGGCAGCTTTAACACTTATAAAGCCTACATCTGCCATAACAGCTGCTGTGTTCAGCGATATTATAAATGTGTAATGTAATGTACAGAATATACAGAAAATAGAGATATTCAGTTCTCAAAACAATTTTTTTTTGTGCTCTTAGCCTCCCATTCAATGGGTATGACGAGATATTTCCCTACATGTAAATTGGATCTGCTGCTGGTGTCCTATCAGTATAAGTAGTGGCATTTAAAAACAGAAAAATAATTAACATGATTAATTTACCAGAGATCTCTTGCATTCAAAAAAAGTTATGCGGAGAGCATGGCATTCATTAGGAACAGATGCATCATAGGACTGTAGACATTCACGGGGAGTTTTCTTCTGCTACAAATAAGTACAATACATTCAGTCATACAGAACATCAGATATATAATGAAATAGGAATATGTAAAATTCAGTACATAATAAAAAGAAAAATTTGATGATACACAACAGAAATACTGAAAGTCATCATACTTTATTTTAACCGTTAGAGTGACAGGTGGCCAGCCAGTTGGCTACTACTGCACTTGGATGCTGTGCCACCAGCCAAGCTATCAACTGTCAACTGCCATTTCGTATATACACGTCTAAACTTTATGACAAGCAACATGGCATTTCCAAAACTTCCCACCCCCCCAGAGGCTAGCACTAAAGGTGTTAAAGCATAAAACCAATTTTTGTTACTAATTTTTCCAATGCTAGAACCTTTTGACCTACATTTTTTTCACCCCTGTGAAAATACTAGTAGGTACAATGCCAACGAAAACTTTTGGTAAGAACAATAATTCTCTTCAAATTTTTCCACCTACATATTCTAACAGGAATGACACATGCAATAATCAACTTTAATATTCATGGATCCGTGCGTCGCGGTATGATTCAGTAGAAATAACCAACAAGATGCAACCTTGTAATAGAATTTATTATTCCACCGTTCATTGAAGGCTCAACATGTTTCGAGCGGCACACCGCTCATAATCAGGAGCTCTAACTGTATTTGCAGCCTCTGGTTTACATACGCATGTGGTGACCGGCCGTAG
>Ga0268261_10003844_pt1 | contig 11120 bp, 10 predicted proteins | sample TergutNc150P1_FD_190353 | JGI IMG/M metagenome (GOLD analysis project Ga0268261, IMG submission 190353) | Nasutitermes corniger P1 segment gut microbial community from laboratory colony in Florida, USA - Nc150 P1 (SPAdes) (version 2) | ecosystem: Host-associated > Arthropoda: Insects >...
CACAATAACAATAGATAAATTATCATTAAAGCTTATTAATTATAATCCTTATATAAGAGCTGTATAAAGGTTTATTTGTGACTACTTAGGTGAATGGAAATTGTAAAATTCTTCTAGAGAATAAAATAAGTTACTATATAAGAACCTTTTCAAAACTGCTTCAAATTTTTTGGGTTATGAGTCTCATTTTTTACATATGCTGGAAGGCTATTATACATTTTTATACCCCTATATAACACTCCATTCTGATAATGAGCCAAATTGGCGGCTGGTTGGTGAAGATTTCTGCGTTGTCTAGTGCAATAGTTATGTATTTCATTATTTGTGGTGTATAATTCATTGTTTTTATTCACAAATTAATAATATGGTAGATATATAGAGAAGGTTATGGTAAAATTTTAAGATCAATGAACAGATCTCTGCAAGAATCTCTGCTTCTACATCCCGTCATTATCCTTATTATCCTTTTTGTAATCTGAAGACTCTCATACCACCCGCAGAGTGACACCAGAATGTAATTCCATATGACATTACAGAGAGGAAATAAGAATAATAGATTACTTTCAACATTTGTTGTGATAGATAAGATTTTACTGACCTCATGGCATAACAAGCTGGAGATAATTTAGGCAAAATTTTATCAATATGTGTAGTCCAGGACAGAGTATTATTAATGTGCAGTCCTAGAAATTTTATTTCATTTATTTTGGGAATAGAACCATTTCTATGGACAATAGGTATATCTAAATAGTTATGGTTTTTACTAGAGAATTGTATGAGATGTGTTTTACATAGATTGCGAGAGAGTGAATTTTCTTGGAACCATTTGGTTATTTGTCCGAAAATTATGGTAAGATCATTTTGTAATAAATGTGTATTTGGTCTAGAAATTATTATACTTGTATCATCAGCGAACAGTATGGGGGTGGCCTTGTGAGTTACAGCGTTTGGAAAATCATTAACATATAAAAGGAATAAAAGGGGACCCAAAACTGATCCCTGTGGGTAACCATGATTTACTTTAGTCCACCCTGAGACAAATTTTGTATTAAGAGTAGAATTTTGTATTTGCACTCTTTGGTATCTGTTTGCCAAGTAAGATTCTAATAATGATTTAAATTTTCCCATTATTCCATAGTATGGAAGTTTTTTTTATTAATAGCAAATGATTCACAGAATCAAAGGCCTTTTCCAAATCACAAAAAAGTCCACACACCTTAGTTCCATTATTGAGGGCATTCAAGACTTCATGTGTTAATTTGAAAATGGCATCTTCAGTTGCCAATCTTTTCCTGAAGCCAAACTGTTGTCCAATAAGTAAATTATTGTTATTTATATATTAGATAGTCTATTATACAGAGCTTTCTTCAGAACCTTAGGAAAGGAAGTCAATAATGATATAGGTCTGTAGTTAGATGGATCTGTCTTATCTCCTTTTTTGTACAATGGCTTTATAATTGAGTATTTTAATCTCTCTGGGAATATTCCTGAGGAAATAGTTTTATTGCAGATGTATGTTATTGGTGAGCAAATATAATTAGCACTAATTTTTAACACTTTTATGCTAAGTTCATCATACCCAAAGGAATTTTTTGCTTTTAACGATTTAATTATGGTGGTTATTTCATGTGTTGAAAAAATGTAAAAACCATAGGGGGATTTTGGTTTTTATTACAATATGTAGAAGAGTTTTTAAGGCTCGACTTATCTGAGGTATTACAATTTAGTTTGTCTATTATGGATGAAAAGTATTTATTAAATGAATTAGCTATATCATGCTGGCTTGTTAGATGACTACCCTCTATGGTGAGCTTCTGTATGTCATTTGACGAGTGCTGCTTACCTAGAAGTTCATTGATAATATTCCAGGTAGTTTTTGGTTTGGTACTTGATTCTAAGATTCGTCTGTTGTAATTAACTTTTTCTGCTTCATTAATTACATTCATTAGTATTTTACAATATACTTTATAATACAGTTTTAATATAGGATTATTACTATTTCTGGTTAATAAAAACAATTCCCTTTTATGTTTACATGACATTTTAATTCCCAGAGTAATCCAAGTTTTGTTATTATTCCTACAAATAGTTCTGACGGGGGGGGGGGGAACCTGGAGTAAAATATCTTTAGATAAATATTTAAAAATGAGTTAAATATGAGATTTATATCGTCATTATTAAATGTATCTTCCCAGGATTCATTGCTTAGTTTATGTAAAAAATCCGATATCGTGTATTTATTAATTTTCCTCACGATATTTATTCTGTCAGTATAGGTCTGGAATACAGTCTTTATTTTTACTCTTTGTCCATCATGATCTGACAGATCATTTATAAATGGACATACTGAGTAATCTTCAAAACGAGATATGTTGAGAAAGATATTATCTATAGCTGAGGCTGATGCACCATTAATTCTCGTTGGAAAGTTGACAATACCAGTTAGATTATGCATAAGTAACATATTATCTAGTCTCCTCTTCTGGTTATTTTCTATTAAATAACTAATATTAATATCACCACAAATAATGTGTCACAGGTGTATATAATGATTGGAGAACCTTGTCTAGGGTTTGTAAAAAGTAATTAAAATTAACCACCGGAGATCTATATACTGTTATTATATATATTATTGAGGAGCAAACATTTTACTCCACATATTTCAATGTCTTTTTCTTTACTATATTTACATAGGTCAATAATTGTAAATTTTAAACTATTATGCATATACAAAACTACTCCTCCTCCTTTACCATTTGATGCCCTGCAAAAGTGGGCTCCTGTGTTATAGTTTTCTAAATTAAAAAAAATTTATTTCCATGAGATTCATATGATGCTCCGTTAGATATATGATATGTGGAAGATCAGGATACAGATGACTTAAAAGTTCATCAGCTTTTCTTCTTAAACTTCTCACATTTTGATGATACATTATAAGGTATTCACTGTTTAACATGGATTGATTTAGATTATATGTGGATCGCGCACTTATGTCCATAAAAAATCTGGGTTACTCTTGGCTGGACAATTCCTTTGATGCCATGGTAAATAATCTATATTGGTTACTTCATAAGCGGTGTCTGGATTTTGAGTTAAATTACTTAGTACTTAGTACTTTGATGCTGAGGTAAGTGATCTATATTGGTTAATTCATCAAGTGTCTGGATTTTGAATTACAGAATCACTTAGTACTGAGGTACCTCGATGCGGAGGTAAATGATCTATATTAGTTACTTCAACAGTGTCTGGATTTTGAGTTACAGAATTGCTTAGAACTGAAGTACTTTGATGCTGAGGTGAATTATCTATATAGTTTACTTTATCAGCAGTGTTTGGCTTTTGGATTATAGAATTGCTTAGTACTGAAGAGATGGATTTCCTTGAAGTGAGGATAGGGGATTTTTTTATCTGTTTAAAAAATTGGTCCACAATTATTGCTAATTCTTGGGAAATTAGTTTTTTACTCTTAGAATTTAAGTGCAGGGCATGCCTAGTTAATAGTTCCTAACTAATTTTATCTCTAACAGTTTTACATTTGGCTTTAGTTTCGTTACTTTCCCCAATTGCTTATTATAATATAGCACTTCCTTGTTCACACACGAGGTGGGTATGGGATAATGCCTCTGTGGGGAGTTTATCAAAACTATATTCTTGTCTTTGTTTTCATTCACAAAATTAATCACATATTTCATAGCTCCTTTAGTATTATTCTTCCCTATATATTTTATCCCTCCCCAAACAATTACATCATCACTCGTCATGGATTTTATTTCTTCACTTGCCTTTGATGTAATTTCACTCATTTGTGCACCTGGTTTAACAAAGCTAGACACTAAACAGTCTGGGCCAAGTTTATCTTGCACTAGATTCGCACATTTGCAAGCGTGACTATCACCTAATATTAAAATTTTTGTTTTGGTTTTTAAGGTCTTTTTACTATCTGCTTTTATGTCTTTATCTAGAGGCCTATAATACTCACGTATTCTTCTTGCTTGGATGTAGAACGTATCGTTTCCTCGTCTTCGATGTTATCTAAGGTCTGAAATTTGTTGGCTGTACTTGGTATCAACTGAATTAAAATATCATTCCTAGCCTTACACATTTTATTTTTATATGCATTAACTTGTTTCCAATTGTTCTCTGTTTTAAGTCTTTGGAGTTCCACTTCACCATAATCACTTTGAGATATGCAGTCTGGATATAGACGAAGTTCCAAGTTCTTTATTTATTCTTGAAGCACATTTATAACTTTTTTCGTAGGATAATAGTTCCAGTTGTGCTTTATGCAATTCAGAACATAGTTCATCACAATTCAGACATAAGTCACCTTTATTTACACTTAATTTATTGTTTAGACTGCCGGAGAAACTCACTTTACGTCCTTCCCTGTCGGCAATGTTATCACATCCCAACATAGATAACAGCTTACGGAGCGGACCTAATTTATTAAGCCGGGACGTAAAACTTAAATGCTTGCAAGTGAATTTACAACATTCACGGGTGGCCGCTGCAAACCTGACTCAGGTAATTATATAATAAAACGTAGACATAGCATTCGTGCAGGAACAGTACACAATACACAATAATGTGGCCGGGTTCCCCAAAGGCTTCAAAATCTATGTCCACGGTGGAGGCAGGAAAAGAGCAGCCATAATAGTAATAACGAAGCTGATGTAATCCCTATTACACAAGGCTCACACGAGGACGCAATCCTGACTGAAATACGATACAAGGAATTAGACTATTTGAAGCCAGTCTCTATCTCCCAATCGACAGAGACATAGTAAGAGATCTAGACACAATAGAGAGCATACTACAGTAGACAAAAGGGGAAGGAATAATACTCGCCATTGACAGCAACGCTAGAAGTAAACTATGGTTTGACAAGTACACAAATACGAGGGGAAGAACAATGGAGTACATAATAACAAGGGACCTACTCATTCTTAATAAGGAGACTGGCATCCCCTCGTTCGAAACCAATAGAGGGCGCAGTTGGATCTACCTCACACTGTGCACTAGCAAACTAGCTCAGAAAACAAGGAGGTGGAAGTGCGGTGAAGAAGAAAGCTGCGCCGACCACAAGATATTTTTCGACATAGAAAGAATGAGCGACGAGGGCAACGCCACACATCACTTTCGGAAAACGCTATAATACAAAAGGAGATAACTGGGGAACATTTGTTCATAATCTAGTGCAAAACCTAGTAAAGGATTTTGACTGCTGGACAAAACAACCTCACGGCGTGCGACAAAGCCCTTAGCCAAAGGGTCAAGCTTTGTACTTACGCAGGAGAAGTCATACACAAATTTACCTCGGCTATAATGGCAGCTTGCGACGCGTCGTTTCAGTTACTAAGACCAGAAAAACGCGCCTCGAAGGAACGAAGTGTGCCAATGGTGGACCAACGAACTAACAACACTCCGCAAAAAAGCTCTCGCTATAAGGCAGAGGTTTCAAAGGACTAAGAACGATGCCGGCCTGAGGCAAGAGAGGGTATAGTACCTTGAAGGCAACAGGACCTATCAGGCCAAACTGAGGGAGGCGAAATCGAAATCCGGGAAGGACTTTTGTTCAAGAACAGAGCTCCAATCCTTGGAATTCGGTATACCGATACGCGGCTGGGAGAATTCGAGGCACGCCCACCTTGTCAACTCTCAAAGCCAGCAACAACACATACACCGCTGATATCCAAAGCACACTCAACCAGCTGATGGATTACTTTGTACCAGAAGACTCCGAGTCCAGCGACGGAGCTCACCAAAAACGAGCCAGGCAATTGATGGCGGAACCCTTGCACACAACAGACGACACTCCATTCTCGAAACATGACATACAGGCTGCATTGGAAAAGTTCGACCCACGGAAAGCTCCAGGCAAAGATGCCTTAAACAGCGAGGCACTTCTTCAGGTCTTTAGGAACGTGCCCACCTTTTTCACAGAAGTATACAACGAATGTCTAAGCAGAGGACAATTTCCAAAACTATTGGAAGAGATCTATAATACAACCAATAGTGAAACCGGGGAAAGGACTCGATGTAGTGCACAAATACCGCCCAATTAGTTTAATAAACACAGGAGGTAAATTATTAGAAAAAACTCCTGATAGAATTAACCACCATCTACACAACAAATTACTAAACAGAAACCAGTATGGCTTCATACCGCAAAAAAGTACGGTTGACGCAGCATTAGCAGCGAAGCAATATGCACTCTCCCATTTACAGCAAAGAAATTACATCATAATGGTCAGCCTGGACGTCCTGGGAGCATTCGATGCGGTACGGTGGCCCAGTATACTCAGCAATCTACGAGCCCTCAACTGCCCTAGAAATCTATACAATCTGGCCAGCAGCTACTTTAGCAAAAAAGTGGCGATTCTCCACACAAACACCCACAGAGTGGAAAGAAATGTAAGGAACGATCATGTTGCGGACCTGGCTTCTGGAACGTGCTGTACAAGGACCTAATAAACATGAAATACTCTAGTCACACCAAGCTAATAGAATTTGCGGACGACCTCGCCATTCTCACATACGGAAAAACGCTATCTTAAGCAGAATCTTACGCAAATTCCGATCTCGCAATAATTGAAAACTGGGCATGGAAGAACAAAATGAAATATAACGCATCCAAATCCACAGCCATGGTAATAGCAAGGAAAAGGAGTCATAATGAGATTAAAATATTCCTTAACAATAAAAGCTTGGAACATGTAACTGAAGTATCTGGGAATACACTTTGACAGCAGGCTCTCATTTAACAAGCACATTGAACAAATAGCTGATAAATCTATGGCATTAACATATATGCTAAATAGAACCGCCAAACTACATTGGGGTCTGGGACACAAATCCCTCAAAACGATATACGAAGGAGCGATAGTACCCCTAATGACTTACGGGGCCCCCGTATGGGAGGGGCAATCACCAAACACAAATACCTCCACAAATTGCAAAGAGTTCAAAGGCTGATACATATCAAAATAGCTAAGGCATACAGAACTGTAATGTATGGAAAGTAACTAATTAACATTTTCTTTAACAATGTCTTTGATCCTTGCATACCGACTACAGCAGTTCAGGATGCTTGACGAATCTGTGTATTCGTTCAGGATCAGTTGTATTTAGCAACTAAGACTAGGGTGAATCGCGCTAAGCCTTCTGTAGTTACTAGGAGAGAAATCTGGATATGAAATGGGTACAGACTTCATTACTTTGTGATGGCCAAATTTATATTAAGGAACTATAATTTATATTAAGGAATTATGTATAGTACGCGCAATTAATATTCTATTGAAGGATAAAATATAGACATAATTAGCCCTTGTGCGAGTGCTGGAGAGGAGGGAGACACGGCCCGAATACCCATGTTTCTGACCTTCCAGCATTTTCTCGGGAGATTATTGTTGTTTGGATATTTAGATTAGTGTGAAATTATACGTGATATTTGGTGTAGACATAAACATTATAAATTAGGGTGGTGGATAGTTTTAAAGGAACAGATGTGTTGTAATCCTAAGTTTTCGGAGAGAAAATTTTGGAAAACTCCTCCCCCCTTAGCCTTCTACAGTGGAATCTTCTCAGATACCGTATATGTGTATCGGTGCACCTCGTGTTAATTTGCCCTAGGACAGGGATACGCGAGATTAACAAGCTGAAGTAGCCAATTCTTTACGTCGTACTTAAGTAGACGATTCGCTTGTTAAGAATCCCCATATGATTTTAAGGCCCCATGAGCTAGATTGCACACTGGATATTAGATTTCTTTGGTGTTGTTGAAGATTATGGTAGTTAAAATTTTGGAAGCACTGAAGTAAGAATATTTTGAAAATGGTAACTGTTTATTTAATTTTTTGGCAAAAGTGAGTTTAAAGTACAGAGATTTTAAGCAAGACGTCAGTTTATCCGAAACCTATGGAAAACCAGTGGTTATGAACACCTGGTGGTAGGAAACTTAGTTTTCCTACAAGTTTCTTTGTGTGGAATTAGCACAGGTCCCCTGATTAGTATTGGTTAAACTGTATAGCTTAAGGATGACCATTTTAGTACGGAATGGTCAGTTAAACAGCTAACTTGAAAGTTGCTGTGAGCCGCACTTTGGAGCGAGCCACATGATGCTAATTAACGCCTGGAATCAGGGTCGGGAATAGAAGGCATACTCGTGGAGACATCCACACTTCTGATGTAGTCTTGCCAATGTTTATGTAGTGAAAAGAAAATAACCTTACCCAAATGGCACAATTAATGGCATAGGCCAATTAGGTACGAACATTCCGAGAAAATATAGATAATCCACTAGTGAAATTAGATGGTACAGCTTGAATAAATTATGATGTACAGGGTACGAGATTATGTTAACACTGGGTAAGAAACGTGTTTGAGACACAGCGTAATATCAGGAAGCCCAGTTGAATTTAGTGGTTATAGACGACTGTCATGATTCTAGATTTTGAGATATGACCGCATCGTCTATACACATGTTCGTGTATACGGACGTATTGTGGCTGACGGTGTAAACAGAAACATATTTATCCTACTGAGGAGTATGTTTGCTGTTTACTGTGTGAGATTACAGTGGAAATCTCACGCGAATTAGCACGGTCAATGGGCATTACAGTGTGATATAAACACGGAGAGACCCCAAAAAACATAGCCTACCAAGATAAAGATTTGTAAGTACATATTTCGAGATGATTGTGGATTAGAGGGCAAATTTTGTTATGGCAGCAATGGAAATTTTTAATAAATATATTGTGTGGTGAAGCATATACGACAAAAATTTGGTAGCACAGATACGCTAGAAAATAGCACGTTATAAGGACAGGTGTCAATTTTCTTTATGTTGAGAAATATTAAATTTGAATTAATAGTTGAGGTTATGACAGTAAATGAAAGTAATATACTTACTTGTGTTAATAACACAGTTTGTTTGAATTTAGTTAATATAATTAAAATCACCATGTGAGTTTGTTTTACATTTTGTGAGATTTTGATGACAATGTAGAACTATACGAGTTAACTTGAAAAGAAAGCTTGGGATTATTATTTTTTTGTTGACAATACATTTTAAATTTGTTTGATTTTGTGAGTATATTGAAAGCTAGTTGAACTATTGAGTTAATTAATTTCATTAGTGAAGTTGTACGTAGCTAAATATGAGACACCTTACCTCCCAGACGAATACACAGTTACATCCAACGTACATGTATACAGCCGAGTTTAAGATATTGCTTTGTGAATTAAAGCACAATTTCGATAATTTAGGTAATTATATTGAGATATAGAAATGATAATTTTTGAACTATGGAAAACACTTTGATTGTACAGGCTGATCATCGTATATTTTAATGTGTACCGTGAACTAGAGCTAATAAGTGTAAAAATTATGAGTTTGGATGACACTACGCACTGCTTCCTGTAAGGAAAGACGTATGGAAATGGCTATAGTTAAGCACTGTTGTACGCAGTGTGAACGAACTAATGGAAACAATTACAGTTAAAGTGGCAATTTGGACTGTTTTTAGCAGGAATGTTGCTTCATCCATCAGAGTTCTTTCTGCATTTGGAAACGTCATTTTGCATATGCATTAATTTTCAATGAGTTATATTCAGAGACTGGATTTACAGTACCAGTAACGAGCAACGCATGGACCTAAGGTGCAGCAGAAACAGCCTGCCAGTCCATTGGAATGGGATGCTGAGGAACAGCAGGTCCCACGTAGCAGTCCAACGCCAGCCGCCTCGTAACTGGATCAGATGTTTGTGAGTGTGGACACAATGAAAATTGGAGCCTGGGTAGTATGCCGACAGAACGGATGCAGACAAGTGAAGCTTCGACGATCAACTTTAAGGATGATACTATGGAGCTTGCAGTTTTTTTATTTTACACTAGATGGAGAGCTTGTGTAAAATTTTGAAAATTTATTATGGTTAATGTGCAGAAAATTTAATTTTGATTTGGAGTTTAGAAATGGAAAATACTGCATTTAACTTGAGTAAACATTTGGTTGTAATTTGAAAGTTTTTGAAATACTGAAATAGTATTGTTACAATGGTACTGAAAACAATTGGCAATGATGATACAATTTTTTTAATAGTGAAGTGATAACAGTGAAGTGCAGTGCTAGTCAAAGGCAAGTCAAATTTATTTTATTTAATATAATTGTTTGCAGGTTTTGAACATAAAATTTTATGGACATGAACATAATTTTGGCACAGTTAGAAAAAGTTGATACTGTATACTGTACGTGATTTACTTGAATTCTTGTAACTTTATGTGTGTAATTTTAGTTTTGTAAACATAGATATTTGGAACAGAAATTGTTTAAGACTAACTTATAAATTAAGCATTAGACAAATAATGTAAATTTGATTCTTTAAATTTGAACTGAGTGAAATATGTGTATGGTTAAATAAGTAAATTGGAAAATTTTAGTTGATTATGAGTTTATAACGTTATGAAGTTAATGATGATGTGGTTGACACTGAATTATTTTGATGACTTTGTAAGGATGTGTATATTGTTATTGTAATTTTGATTTGTTGCTGTGTGTTTAAAATATTCTTTTTTGTGTGTTTTAGATGCATAAGTACATATGATGCAAGGATGCATCATAGTTTAAGCAGGGAGGGATGCAATGTATGGAAAGTAACTAATTAACATTTGGTTAGCGTTGGTAGGACTTGAATGAATTTTGGTAACTTTATAAGTGTAACTTGCATTTTGTGTTGGCACATTGGAAATTTTAAGTTTGCATTTAGATATGAAAATGGTTGAGCAAGTTGCACGCATTAACAACAGGAAGACTGTGTTTACACAATTCCTTAGTAACAGCACATTCCTTTAGGCCTACATATGCTGTTGCTAAATGAACTCTTTGAACTGTAAGCGCTGAGCTACGAGTTTTGTGAACTCGTGTACCGGCCTGTATGACCGATAGGCAATAGCTTTATCATCAAACTTTCTACGCGAACAGACGCAAAGAACACGGTGCTGTAGGCAAGGCCTCAAAATGAGCCTTGTACCTCATATATTCCTGTTCATACCAGGTGAGTGGTACATACTTCATCCGTAACTCAAGACAAAAGGAAAATGATTGAAAAGTATTTTTATTGGT
>Ga0268261_10003845_pt1 | contig 11118 bp, 7 predicted proteins | sample TergutNc150P1_FD_190353 | JGI IMG/M metagenome (GOLD analysis project Ga0268261, IMG submission 190353) | Nasutitermes corniger P1 segment gut microbial community from laboratory colony in Florida, USA - Nc150 P1 (SPAdes) (version 2) | ecosystem: Host-associated > Arthropoda: Insects > Digestive...
GTGTCGTGTGTTGTCAGGTAGAGGTCTCTGCGACGAGCTGATCACTCGTCCAGAGGAGTCCTACCGACTGGGCTGCGTCGTTGTGTGTGATCTAGAAACATCAAGAATAGGTGCTCCATATATATACAACGTTAGGCTCCTAAGGGTTAAATGGAGTATACTGGTGTTGCCAAACACTGCAGTTTACAAGGGTATGGCGTGGTGTGGTGGGGAGTTTATTTTTTTTATTAAAACTTGGTTCTGTGTTCTTGAAAAGCCAGCAGTGTTAATGTTATGATTAAAAAAAATGATTGAATGCAGTTTTGATCAGGCATCCTGCATACAAAAGTTCTGCCTTAGATGTGGGATTGTTCATTTAGGTTAAAATATGGGGTTTAAGGTATCTCAATGATTATGAAAGTGCCTCAACTTCCACTTGTACTGCCCAAATATGCCCCCCCCCCCCTCCTGCCAATGCTACATACAAGTAGGCAGTGTAAATAAAAAAAAATCAGTTTGGTGGTAGGTTAATGGGTTAGGTAAGTGTGATTCCTTAGTGTTGAATCATGAAACTGTTCAGTGTAATTGTAATTGTATTTTTTCAGTCAGTAACTGTGTGTGGACTAGAGCTTTTGTTTAGAAGCTGATAGTCCCTAACATTGTAGGTAGATTCTCATCCTGGTGTGGAACCCAGAGGTTTTGTTAGTTCTTCCACAACTGCCTATTATTGGACCAGGTTCTGAGGCAGTTGAGTTCAGCCCTTACCCCTTACATCCTTCTTTATTTAAGATTTGTTTCAGTTTTATATTTAAGATTTGTTTCAGTGTTACATTTAAGTCTCACTTCAGCTCTGTTACTTGATCTGTTTCTAGTCCTCTTAAGTGGTCTTTTTTCCTCAATTTTAGTGACCAGTATTTGGTATGAATTTCTTACTTCTTACATCCATAAATCTGTAAGTGGTCAGATGCTGGCTGCTTGTGTTGTTTGGTAGTGAGTAACCAAACATAAGAACAGTTTAGGTGTGCACCAGATTACCATTAGGTCTGTGATGACATTTTGGTGTATTAATTTTTATGTGTGCATTTTGGTCCAACCTTCCTTGTATGTCATCTGTAGTTACTGTGTTATGTTGTGTGATAGCAAAAATGTGCTAAGAAACTTGCAGACAGAATGGTGGTTTATAATAATTTGGCTGCTCTTCCCCTCTGTCTCTCTTTCTCTCACTCTGGCTGTGGTTTTGGTAGTTTCATATTACTGATGTTATACATGTTTTGTCCTGTTCAGTGGGTAGTGGGGACTATTTCCTCTGGTGTGAAGCTGCCAGAGTATGTGGTTGACCACTCATTCTAGTGCCGAGGTTAACAATGGGTAGAGCTGTATCTCCGCTCCCCCAGTATGCCTTCATTATGTGCACAAGGGCAACTTTATCTTTTATTGGTAATGCAGTTGCGATTTGTTCTGTTTAACTGTTTTCTTACTTTTGCAGCCTTTGCAACTCGTTTGTTCTCTGTTCTGAGATTTGAGAGTGTTATTCATGAATTTGATCCATACTTCAACTATCGCACAACCAAGTTTTTGGCAGAAGAAGGGTTTTACAATTTCCACAATTGGTTTGATGATAGAGCGTGGTATCCTCTTGGGAGAATTATTGGAGGTAATATTCTGCATTACTTTTAACTGAAGTTCGTGTGTGTGTGTGTGTGTGTGTGCGCGCGCGCGCGTGCGCGCGTGCGTGCGTGCGTGCGTGGACGTGCACACGTTCCTAATTCTACAGTACATATTTTGTAGTGTTAGATGTAATGGCTGGTAAAAGTTTCTGTTTATTTGACTAGCTAAGAAGTTCTGTGTCTGACATTTTAAAAAAGGTTATGAGGTACAAGATATTAATTATATTATTTCTGAAAATCTTGTGCATTACTCCTTCAGTGGTGGTGATATGATAGAGAAGAATTTTTAATTATTATTTTAAAATCTATGTGATTGTTGCTGTATGTGTTCTGTTTGTTCAAACATGTTCACTGCCCATCTTTTTAAATTCAGACATTGCTTTAAATGCTGGCATTTAAATAGCACAGGTATGAATTTTTGCACTGTTGAGGAAGAGGTCATATTTTGAAAATTTGATGAGAAAGTAATGGTAACTTTACATTAACTGTGGAAGACATTGACGGTTTGATACCATGGGCATCGGCATGGAAGATGCAGCGAAACTCCTTGCAGAGTTACACACAAATCTTTTTTCCTTCATATTCTTTTTGAGATTCAGTCTGTAATATCATCTGAGGTCTGTCTCATACTCTCTTAATTTTTTTGGCTTGCGATGGCTGTACAGGATTATACATTTTATTATGATGCACTGACATGTTAGATCTCTTGTCTCTGCTTCTCTGTTCTGTAGTTTAGAGAGACAGCTTCTTCAATTCTTAAATCAAAAGACCATGATTCAAATATTTCTTACTGAAGAGGGTTTCCGTAAGCTGAATACTGTAGTAATTGTGGTAAAAATGTTAGTGTAGTTGTTACAGACTACTTTTATTCACTGCTGTGCTAGTAATTTGTGACTGGTTTTGGTAAGTGATGCAGTTTGTTTTTTTATGTATAGAACATTGTGTGGTTGATGATCATCTGCATAAGGTTGGGGGTGTTATGAAACGTTCCAGATAGTCATTTGGGTTCTGGCTGTCATGGAATGTGAATTTGCACCACAGGGTTGGTGTTGAATGGTGAAAGGGTAAATTGTGGGATGGTTGGATGATTTTGAAATGTTTTATTTGTTTTCTTATGTTGATAAAGCTAATGGATTTAATGTGGGTATAAAATGATTAGAATTGCTGTCATTTGCACTTTTTGCACTTTTATGTTCTGTTAATGTTCGTAAGATTGCTACAATGATGACAGAATTGTGTTGCTGATGCAACTGATCCCATGATTTCTCGATCAGTCCTGTTTCAGTGAATACCACTGGTACATGAATTGATTTTTGGTAATGTGAGTTTTCATGGATATTAGGTGGTGCTTCATGTACCACCTAGGCAGAGATGTGCAGGATGGTGTGTACAGGAAAAAAAAGCACGTTTATTGCTACTTTCTTGGGTTGATAAATCATGTATTAGTTAATTTTACATTGTATGCAGTTTTTTGTAGTCTTATATTATTTGATAAAGGTAAGAGAAAAGAATCATAACATTGTTTATTTATAACATTTAGACTTCTGGATACTGAGAACTGAGATACAAACTGAACAAGGAAGCTGTAATCTGAATAAAAATAAATATGGTGTAATACTGTAATACAAATTGATTTGCTAAGCATGAAAGCAGAGATACTTGCTAGCTGGTAGGAATAAGAATGGGAAATTAGTGTTTGAACCCAGGTGTTTGATGATCCTCCTGAGTGACTTGGAATGTTCTTATGCGTATATTATGGTGGTCATTTTCTGTTGTTTAAAGTGTGGTAATATGCATGATATTTCAGGAGTCAGCAGTGCTTGAGTCTTCAGGTGATTAGTTATCAGTATACTGACAGAGTTTTTACATTTTTTAGTATGTTGTGTGGTGGTTAGTGTATGGGCCCAGAAATGAAAAAGTTAGTTTATCATACCAAAACAATATGTAAGAGAATAGTATAATATGTCATGGGTGGCCACAATGTGGCTTGTGCATGTCATGTGTGGGGCTTTTGCAAGTTGCCTCTAAAAATAATAGAAAGGACTGTCTGCATTCTCTCAGGTAGTGATCAGTGTTGCCACCTTACATAGGAGTTAATAATTGCAGCCATGGGTCTTGGCTCTTGCCTGAGTTGCCTAGTAAAATGCAGTTCCTGAAGTTTGTGTAGCTGGCAACCCCTGTGTTGAGTGACACATTAACCTTTAATGGGATGTGTTGCATTATTGCAGTGGATGTGCACACAGTCCAGCTGGCCAAGCATTGTAATTTTGTAATCTGAATGAAAACATAGCACTTCAAATCATTAGGTTAGTTCTGGAAGATTTAATATCTATTTCCAGATGTTAAAGGTTAAAGCTTTTCATGAAATTAATCTGCTAGTGCAGTATACAGTAAGTGGTTTTAATTGTGCATTGCTTGGTACAGTAATGTTGTTGTGTTGTATTGGCACTTATTATCTATGTTTTGTTGTATACTTGAGAAACATTTGTTCATCAGATTGTTGTATTTTCTTTGGCAAGTGATGTCGGTAATTGTATGGAATTAGGTACAATTTACCCTGGACTGATGGTGACATCAGCTGTGTTGTACCACCTGGCATGGCTTGTCAATGTGACAATAGACATCAGAAATGTGTGTGTGTTCCTGGCTCCTTTCTTCTCAAGTCTCACCACCATTGTTACATACCTTCTGACAAAGGAATTGCGGGTAAGGACGGAGATTCATTAGGTGAATTTCTTATGTCGTGTGTGAGTATTTTTATGTATGTATTTAAATATTTTATTGTTGTGTTATCTGGATAAAAGAGCCTAAAAATTAAACCCAGTACTGAAAATTTGGAGTTGTCTGATAGATCAAGTCATTTTGTATGCCATTATATATGATACCTGGGAAAATAATGACCCCATTGGCTGGTTTTGTCTGAAAGTGCAATTTTATATGTTTATTGTTGTAAATCCATCCCTATTTGTGTGTTTCTTACTCACCAAGTGTGTTTGTGAAAGGGAAGCTGGTTTGTATTTCCTTATAATGAAATATGGTGCTAAATAAGGCCACTCCTTGCATGGAATGAATGGAATTGGAATAGTAATTGGTATCACCAGTCTTGAATTTCTGCCTGATTTATTCATGGTATTTTATTTTGGAAGTGTCACAGTAAGTGAAGCAGGTAACAAGTCCAGTATTAAATTTTGTGACAGTTTGTCCCTGATTGAAATTTGGGCTTATATGCAAAACACTTTTGCAGTTGACCACTTTGAATAGAATTAAATTTTCTGAAGTGAGCAGTTTAAATTTCCTGAAAATTTTTGTAGTCAAGGTTTCTGGTTTTTAAGCATACAGATGGCCACCAACGATTACATTTTATTTTTCAGTATGCAGAATTGAAACTCAAGCAGATCCAAGTAAAATTTTAAAGTACTGTACAAAAAGCTTCAGCACTTTTGTAGTAGCAGCTTCTGGAAAAAACTAAATGCATCATAATGATTTACATTCCTGTGTAATCAGAACTAAGCATCACTGATACCCCCTGGTTCCCAAAAGTAAGAGTTGAGCATTCTGTCATTTGTGGAATTGGTACATTTTATACCAATACTTGAAAAAAATTGTCTTGACATAATTTCAATTTAGTAAACTGTAAGTTAACCAAAATATCATCATCATCATCATATAGCTGACAGGGTTTTAGGCCTTGTGAGCTGTTCTGGTCCCATTAACAGTCAAAAAGTTGTTCAAGGGGTCATCCTTGGCTTCATTTCCTCCTACTTGGTTGATATTTCATAATTAACCCTTATCCTGCTAATGAGGAGAATATGGTGAGCTAACAATGCCAGCAGATGGCAGATGGGATTTAACTTGGTGTTTAAAGGGTTAAGTGTGGTATTCTGTCTCTGTCCATTCGCCAAACCTGTTGTATCCATTTATTTCTGTATTTTTTGAATTTTCTTTACAACTGGGTTAATTTTAAGTTCTGATTGGTTTTGTGACCTTGCCTTGTGTATTTTGCCATTCTCCTCTTCTCTCATGGGGAAATTGTTAATACTTGCAAGTCTCAAATACAACAGCTGGCAAGATCTAAAACCAAAATATTGGATGCATATAATTATGGGTACACAAATTTTCCAAAAATCCAGGAGCTGCCACAAAATTCCAGGTGCCAGATTGATGACAGGATGCAATTTCTACACTGAGTAACCGGAAATATTTTTTTGCATTGGTACAAAATTTAGTCACCTGGTTGACCTGGTGCACAGAATTTGTGCACCCATGCATATGATATATAAGTTAGTACCATATTTACCCAAATATGGGACAAGAGTTTTTTTTTTTTCCAATTTATTCAACCTGCTGACTTTATTTTGATAATGTGAGCATTCCATAACATTTATTCAAGTAGTTAAACATTTGGGGCCAACTCCTGCCCATCATGCTCCAATTGTCTGCTTAGATGCTCATCTGTGTACTGCTGACATTTTTTGAATAAATGTTGTTTGGCTGCTGGGTTTGAATTTTATGTATTCATGTTTACTTTTATGCATGAACCTTTTTCATATTTTAATGTGATACATTTTAAGTACTGTTTTATATATTCCTGTTACAGGACTCTGCATCAGGTCTGGTTGCTGCAGCAATGATCTCTATTGTACCTGGCTACATATCTCGGTCAGTGGCCGGTTCCTATGATAATGAAGGTTAGACAACATTTGAAAGGTCATTGTATTTAGTGGAGAGTTTCAAAATGATGTACACATCTGTATGTTGCACTTTTGTCACTTTCATACACTTTACTGAGTTATCAGAGTGGTGTCTGTTGTCTAAACCCATTCTGGACAAGGCTGTTTCTGTGCCAGACCAGCTTTAACATGCCCATGATGTTCTTAATTCTTTGTTTATGTATACTTTTCTATGGTATTTCTGTGACTTACGAATTAATTTTATGTATCAGTATGTACCAAAAAAAAATATATTCCCAATACACTGGATTCTGATCAGCTACAGCATGAATGCTCCACTGCCTATGTTATCGCCCTGAGCCCTCAGGGTCGCACCCCAAAAGGGGGAAAGCGCTAGGTTGAAAACCGAGGGCTCGCACTCTTAAATTGCCATGGATTGTTTGGGCCGCTGAACTCCGTGACGCCGGCTACTGTGGGAGATCGTTAACATACTTACAATCAACACAGGATCAATTCATAACACTGAAGGTATATTATAACGAAATACAATATATAACAAGTAACAAACAATAAAGAAATGATAATACAAAGTTATCAGCACAACATGTGCTTACTGCCGCAACTATACATAACAGTTATACAGATGTACATCCAAGTTTCTCATAACAAAACACTAACTGGACTCAATATAACAAAACAAACAGAAAAACTACATAACGCAGGGGAAGCTGCTAGCCTTCCTTCGTCCTGCCCCTACATCAGTTCTCCGATGTTTTCTACATTACGCTAGGCAGGCGCCTGGTATGCCAAAATTAAAAAACGAAATGGAATTTCAAACACCCCACGCCAGACCGATTTTACCTTGTTGACATAACCTCGGCCGTCTGCATAGCCCCACCACGAATCCAGGCAGCAATCCTTCCCCAGCGGCCGGTCAACCAAATCTAGACGACTACTTTCCGCGGAGTCCAAGCTTCGAGTCCCAGACCCCAGCCCTTGGAGCCACCAAGATAACTCCAAGCTCTGATGCTCCCCACCTTTTACTACCCCTATTAACCAATCACCAAACGATAGCCATATATGGAAAGGAGTGGGAGGTGTCCGCCCTGTTCCGGTACTTCCGCATACTGATGAACTTTGAGCCAGCCTTAGGCGGTCGGCTCAGCCCAGCAGCATTTTTTTTTACCAGGTTCGTTTCATTGCACATTCATTCCCACAAGGAACAATTTTTCATAATTTTTTCTTTTTTGTTTTTTGATATGCTTTTTAAAAATAATTTAAGTCTGAAATTACTTGGCTTGAAATGGCATAAGTCGTGGAGTGTGTAGCATGTGAGGATGTGGACTGCATTCTTCTGACTTAGTATGTTGTTTAGTGGCAGACTGTTCTGAACATGGTAATGAGCGTCAGGTTTCTTAAAAATTTGGGAATTTATTGTCCAGCAGAGAAACTGTGAGCTTCTCAAGAAGGACTTGAAAATCAGGTTTGTCACCTGGTTAGCCATGTGTTGTTTGCAAATACTAAGTTTGCATTGTGAATTTTAGTGCTACATTTTGTGAAAATTTTTGAATTATAGCAGATGTGTTCAGAGTTTATATATTGCTCATTGAAATTAATTATTGCAGGAATTGCCATCTTCTGCATGTTGCTGACATACTATATGTGGATCAAAGCTGTAAAAACTGGCACAATATTTTGGTCAACTCTGGCTGCACTTGCCTACTTTTACATGGTGGGTATTTTAAAGAAACCACAGCAGCTATTCACTAGTACTTTTTCACACCCCTTATGAGCATTTGTTATGTTGAACTATTTCATATTGATTCAGTTGCCTTGTATGGAAGAAAGTGAGTAAATAGGCATCGGAATGTGTGTCGTCAGTACAATGACCAAGTGTTGAAAGCTGTGTAGGGTTGTAATTGTTGGTTAATCTGAGGGTTGTGAGAAACCAGTCAGTAGATTCATTATGTTAAAATTCAGAATTTTCTAATGTCAAAGTAGATGGTGCATGTAGTTACCACTGTGCTCTGAAGGTTTTACTTGGAAAGTGGTTTGTTGTATATAAGTGTTCATGGAACACTTGCTGGTGGAAGGGTGCTTTTCCTCATCAGAGGGTGTTAGAGTATAAACAGGGCACCCTTTTACAGGTTAGTTCTGGTTTTTGCTGTGTTGTGTGAAATTATGGAACGTATTGAAGATCTTTTTTCCCACTACCCAGACAGACAATGTAAATGTTACTTGTATGAGGGCATGTTCATAGATATGTTTTAGTAATTGTGGTTTATGTTAAAACTGAAGGTGAAAGAATGTACCAATATGAATGGAACATACATAGTTATTGTGAGATTAAGTTTCAACTTGTTTATTGTGTGACTTAGTTTATGGAAGTGGTAGCCCTATTTGAATAATGTGTGTTATTTCATACTGTTTATTCTTCATGTAGGTTTCATCATGGGGTGGCTATGTGTTTCTGATAAACTTGATTCCACTTCATGTGCTGACTCTTATGGCTACAGGACGGTTCTCTCACCGCATCTATGTGGCATACAGCACGTTGTACTGTGTGGGTACCATCTTATCAATGCAGATCAGTTTTGTTGGATTCCAGCCTGTCCAGAGCTCTGAGCATATGTTGGTGAGTAATGCAAAGGGACTGTAGACTGCCATCTCTTCAGTGGTGATTACTAATTCACAAATTGTACTAAACTACCATTAGTCTGCCTGTAAACCTTAGAATCAGTTTATTCGGCTTCTTATATCTGAAACTAATGCGCATTTGAGACTAAGGTTGCCATCTTAGAAGCAACACTAAAAGTCAGACTGAGAAAGCATTCTGTTGTGTTGGTTACATGTAAGTTGACATATGGTTTGTCACTGAACCAGGCTGGCTTGACGTGGATTCTTGGACATTAAATTCTGGAATTTTGGAGCTTGGCATTGGTGGTTCTACAGAATGACAGCTCCAAGACACTTTGTCTAGAGGTTAAAAAGTGCTTGAAATGAAGGTTGGGATATTGGATAGGGAAGGTGGAATGAAGACAGGAGCACTGTTTTGTAACAAGGAGTGAAAAATGTAGGTTGGAGGCAGTTCTGTATCTTGTTTATGGCCTTTGTATTTGATATCCTGAATAAGTAATAAGTACTAAAATAATTATAATGAAGTAATTATGAAAGATAATATGTGGCAGGGTGCCACCACACCTTATTTTGTGATATATTTTGATGATTGTTGCCAGGCACTAGGTGTATTTGGACTGTGTCAGCTGCACAGCTTTGTGGACTACCTTCGTAGTCGCATGAGCAAGAAGGATTTTGAAATTTTGTTCAATGCGATGGTGATTGCCACAGCAAGCGTTACAGCAGTTGTAGGAGGTGCTCTTACACTCACAGGTATGGTGTATTACACTTTTATTATGTATGGCTTTGGAAAGTCGAGACTTTATAAATAAGTGATAATGTGTTTTGGTTTTCACTGTTATAAACTGTGGGATAAACTGACAAATAATTGAAGACTACAGTAGACTGTGTGGTTTCAGACATGTGATTTGCAGCCATCTGACCTGATTGCTGTGATGAGTCAATGCATTCAGTTTAACCTAAATGTTTCTCACGCTGTGTTAAATTAAATTGAAATCATACTTTGTGTTATTTTTTATGGAATGTACAGTATTGGTGTGGCACTTTTGTAAGCCAACCCATAAACGTTTTATCTCTGCGTATGTGGTTGATGTATACTGCTTTGCCTTCATAGGTGATAGTGATAGAAAGACACATAAAATGTGGACTATAATAGACCTTATTTTTGTATTGGAGACTGTCATAGTATCATTTCAGAATTGTACATAGAGCAGTGTTGATGACAGTGAAGTTTTTATGTTGTATGTTATCATTTTAATGTTTTGTATGAGGTGGAAGGATGTTGAATTGGCTATTCCAAAACTGTAATACACTCTGGTTTTAAACATTAAAGAAAGAATGAAAAATGTCAAAGCAAGTTAAGTGATGACTTGTTGGTGTGGTTGCTCCAACAGGGAAGATCTCTCCATGGACTGGACGTTTCTACTCTCTTTTGGATCCAAGCTATGCTAAGAACCACATTCCAATCATTGCTTCTGTGTCAGAACATCAGCCCACATCTTGGTCATCATTCTACTTTGACCTCCAGATTTTAGTGTTCCTGTTTCCAGCTGGATTGTACTTCTGTTTCTCCAAGCTGTCTGATGCAAACATATTTCTTGTACTGTATGGTGTCACCAGCATTTACTTTGCTGTGAGTATGCACTTTACAGCAGAACTTGTTAACATCTGTACTGCGAGCAACTCTGCTGTTTTCTTATGCCCCAGCCAAACTTTTTTTTTGTAGTAGGGAAATGAAGAGCAAAAAATTTACATGAGTCCAGGAAATCGCATGAGGCAGCTACATGCACATTCTGGCAACAGAATAGAAACTGTTCCCTCAAAATGTGTTTTGAAAGATAATTCTTTTGTTTTTTAATGACACATCGTTATCCAGCCTTGTTGAGTGTGATGGTCTTGACAGAACACTGCACAACAGGTAACCCCAGATGTAGTAGTAGATGTGTTAACCTCTTATTAACTGAGGATTAACCCTTAGACGCCGAATTAAATCCCATCTGCTATTTGCTGGCATTATTAGGAGCTCACCATTTTCTCTACGTTAGCAGGATAAGGGTTAAATTATTAACCCTTAGGTGACTAATGTTATATATATATATATATGGAGCACCCATTCTTGATGTTTCTAGATCACACACAACGACGCAGCACAGTCGGTAGGACTC
>Ga0268261_10003846_pt1 | contig 11116 bp, 7 predicted proteins | sample TergutNc150P1_FD_190353 | JGI IMG/M metagenome (GOLD analysis project Ga0268261, IMG submission 190353) | Nasutitermes corniger P1 segment gut microbial community from laboratory colony in Florida, USA - Nc150 P1 (SPAdes) (version 2) | ecosystem: Host-associated > Arthropoda: Insects > Digestive...
GGGTTAATGATTTAACCCTTATCCTGCTCACGTGGAGAAAATGGTGAGCTAATAATGCCAGCAAATAGCAGATGGGATTTAATTCAGCGTTTAAAGGGTTAAAATTGTTAAAAACCCCGGGAACGGGGTTTTTAACAATTTAAATGACCTCGTCCTCAATGTGTTAAAATATCCACAATATTACCCACTAATACTGAGCAACATTCTGTCTAACAGTGCTCAACAAAGAGACCTTGTCAGAAGCCTCATATTCCTGTTCGTAACTCACTTCAAATCATTCTACAAGTGTGAAAACTGTCAATGTTAGGAATTACAACTAGATAATATGATTGTAGTAGACTGTATATTAGGCCTGCAAAGAAAATTCTTTTTTGCAGTGGTTTCGTTTTGTCTGCTTCTGTGACCTGGTTGCAAATCAATCGTAATTAGATTTCTAGTGTAAAAGCACTGTACATCTACCACTATCATTTGCTTGGTAACTGTTTAATTCATTAACACCATTTGGTGGCATGACAGCAGCTAATACCAGCTGTGGTTAATGGATATACAGTATATGCTTATAGCACTGTCAAAATAAACGCACAAGTTCATAACTGCTGTATTTCTTACATTACAAAAATGCAGGAAGATTGGTTGGTTTGGTAGAGTGTGTTATAGTCGGGTGGAAAAATTTTTATGATAATGTATTCCCATTGTTAACCCTTGGATTACGGAGGTAAAAAACTTCCTACTTTTATGGAACTGGGTACATATTGTACCCACATTTTTTAAATTATTTTCTCAACATTTTTTTATCAAGGTTTGATTAATAGATTCAACTGTAGTCAAAACGTTGTTTTTATTCATATTTCTCATTTTTCATGCAATTATATAGAGTGAAATACTTAAAATATTTGAGGACAAGAAAATATATTGTAGAACATAAATGTGAATGAAATTTGTCTGTAGTATGATTATTCCTTGCAATTGTTGCATTTTATTTGAATTGTCATAATAGAATGGTCCTTGCATACCCATTCTGAGCACGGACAACATTTCCAGTCTGTTTTTCTGTCCTTAGCTGTTGGACAAATAGAGCATCTTCCATAGGTACAAAATGGTCCAGTTGGATTTAAAAAAACATACCATATGTAAAAGCAATATATGTGCTGAATGATGATTGTTTTGTGTCAATGGGACTTCAATGAACAAATAGAAAAATTGGTAACATTGTTACTCTATTCCAGTGAGAAATGTTCAAGAAAATTCCATGCTTGGATACATTTTGTACCCAGTCAGTAAATGAAGGGTTAAGTTCTGTACTCTGTTCACTATTCAATTGAGACTACCTAATAAGCATTGATACATATGTTTTAAATGGACAGTGACCATGCTGTTACAGTTTGTATAAACACATCAGCTGTTCTGTGGCATTCCACATTTAACAAAGGAAAGCAGTAAGTCTCTCCAAAAGACTAATTCTGATATACACACCATCATAACCCAGAAGACTGAAATGTACACCAGCATTGCTAGGGCAACATCAAATTTCAGGCAAATCCAATGTTTGTGGGTTGGGAGCTACAGTGACAGATAATTGTATAGTAAATGGTCTCAACTAAATGTTGAACCAGGTATATATGACTTACCCATCTTCATAACAGGAGTAAAAGCAAGATCATGCTCGATAAATTCTGTCCACTGCATTAAACTCAGAGTTTTCTTGCTGTCTACTGTGTCACTCTCTCTGAACATAACAGTACTGATATAGCGAGGGGAAGGAAGGCGCTTTCCTTGTATGGGTTTGCGAGGCTCTTGTATACCTGTCAAAAAGAAGCAATACAAATTTCTATCTATCTTTCTGGTCTTGTGACAGCTGTTGCCATCTTCCGGAACCCAAACACCATTCCTTTCTGTTTAACCACTGATCTTCTTCTAAATGTCTTGTTTTCATGGCTGCTCGTACACCTTCTATCCACGTTTTTCTTGCACGTCTACTTTTTCTTCTTTCCCCTGGTATCCACCCCATAATTAATTTTGGTAGTCTCTCCTCTTGCATCCTTTTAACGTGGCCATACCACTGGAGCCTTTTCCTCTCTAAGATGTCTATAATGTCGGGCTTCTCTTTCGCTACCATTATTTCCTTTATATGTTCATTTTTTATTCTTTCTATCTTTGATTTTTTTTTTTTTTTGCTTGAAAAATCAAAATCAAGCAATACAAATTTAAGAAACAAATATTTTACCCTGAACATGAATGTCTGTAACAGTTAAGGTACTTGTTGAGAATTAAGGAATTGCTCTTTTGTTGGTAAGCAAATTCTAGTTTATTTTAAGTATGAATACAACAGTAAGTAAGAAAGTAGGCTGTGACCTGTAATCTCTTAAGTGGCAACCAGTGGAAGTGCACATTCCATTTTCTAACTATAAGATGCACATCTCTGAGACACCTCATCCACTTACAAGAAGACAAAAAATTGTCACAACTTATAGTACCATAATCTAATCTTCACTATCAAGAAAACCTGAAGTATGTTTGTACTACTTGTCTTGACCCTATTCAGAGAAAGATTAATACAGTTCACCCTATCACTCTACTTCTTCATAGTCAGTTTTAATAATATCCTAACATATATGTCTATAACACCTATGTGGTATCTTAGCTTCAATATTTATGATTACAATTTTAAATGTATTAACATGCTGGTAACTACACAAGAAACAGAATGATAGCACTTGGTCCATACCATCACTATACTGAGGTTCCAGAAGTCTGATGTAGCTAGTATGGACTTTGCCCCATGTCTTATGCCTGATATGGTTGCATGATCCATCAAAAGAACGGTACTTGTCAGAACAGTCTGCATTTGTACTATACTGAGCTGCACATTTGTCTCCAAGTGATGTTGGGTTCATCCCCATTGACACTACAAATGCCCCACAGTCATCGTCATCAATGCCATACCTACAGAAACAAATAATACAAGCAGGCATAATGAAAGGCAACTTTGTTCAGTCAATTAACAAATTAATTTTATGGAACAGAGTCTTTCTTTAGGAGCCAAGGGTCACTCAGCTAATCATGAAATTCCAGCCATTATGAAACTCAAAATTATTTAGTACCCTGGGTCATGGCATGGACTGGCTGGTTCATGTAGATTTCTGGTCAACAGTTTGGCACCAGGCTAAGTTTTCCCCGAGTACTTCTGTTTCCCCTGTATCATCCCACCAATGCTCTGTACTCATACACTCATCTACCACCAACATTACACGTATAATCATGGCAATTGATGGTGTCATTCAACAACACACTGAAAAAATTCAGTACTCTCTTCACAAGAGCTGTATCTGGAGTCAGGATGAATGGAACTTAAGCAGCCTCCTATTCAGGGGGTAAGAATGCATGCAGCTAAAATTCATTCCTTCATTCCATTTAGTGCCAATGTTATGAATGCATGGCACTATACTTCTTTCCATCAATCATCTTGATAGCATGGTGATAAACTTTCATCTTTGACAAAGACAAATCAAGCAAGACAGAAAAAATTACACAGAAACAGTCAATGAAGAGAACATTGAAGTACTAGCTTCCTCAGCACAGTAGCAGATATTGCTTGTACCTTCAAACTACATAAGTCATAACACACATAAAAAATTAATATTTTGTTGTCTCAGCTAGGCTAAGAGCTGGATAACTGAAGATCATGTTTGAATCCCAGAAGGGGTGAAGATTTTATTTTTGACAAATCATCCAGAAGAGTCTTTGGGCTCAATAATCTTCCTATCCAGTGGATGCTAGAAACACTATCTCTGGGCATAAATTGGCCAAGGCCTAAAACTGACCACTCACCTCATTGAATGTTGAGGTTAAGAATGAGTAATTCTGCGCACCCACTACCTCCCTGTGCCTTCATGGTGTGCACAAGGACAACTTTAACTTTATAACAAACTGAGTAGACTTAAGCTTCTCTGGTTTGGTTTGGTTTGGTTTATTTGTTCATCCATTCATTCACATATGTGACATTGGACACGTCAATTACAGATTACCATTTACAAGACATCTTGTAATATATAGACATCTACACAATACAATATAGTAAATAACAATACAAAATTTAAATACTTATTGGAAGTTAAGTTTGTCACTACATCTAGATTTATGTGTGTTTATATAAATATACCTAAGAGTTAAAAACTCAAATTAAAAGTAATATAGAATAGTATTGAGTTGTGTTACATGTAAAAATATTTAAATGTTTACTTTTAAAGTGATTACATTAAGCCAAGATCTCTATTGGAATTCCGAGCAAAATATTCCTGCAATGAGTAAAATGAATTTATAATAAGAAAAATTTTTAAAATGGATCTGAATTGGTTTATGTCATGAGATGTCTTTTTGATGCTAGTAGGAAGGTGATTAAAAACTTTAATTCCAAAATAAAAGGGACTTTTTGGAAAGTTGTTAGGTTTGCAGTTGGAGGATGTAAGTCAGAACTAAATCTAGTGTTAATATTATGAATTTTTTAATTGGATTCATATAAATCTCTATTTTCAGCAACAAATAATAAAAGAAAAAAATATATATTGTGATTTTAATGGTAAAATTTTTAGATTCTTGAATAACTGATGACAATAATCTACATTTCTAGCATTCATAATTATTCTAATTAACAATAATTTCTCTTACCAGGATTTCCCTTTCATTTATACATTTTTATTGCAGTATTGTGTTTCAGTGTTAGCATTCTTACCATTGGCAATGTTTATGTGACATGTAGAGTGATGCTTTGTTTGCTATTATTGCATTCTTGCCATGTATGAGGGCTTCTGCAGAAGGATATGATGCAATTAATTGGCCATGTTGTGGGGTTTCCAGTTGAACTTTGGTGTTTGACCTGATCAAACTGTTTTCCATTCGGGTCTCACGCCCTAGATTTGACTCACTGAACTTCACAGACATGTTAATTTCATCTTCATCAACAGGAGGCAACCCTGAGATCTTTCCTCGTTTCTGAGTGATGTGCATTGGACTCTCTCGATATACAATTGCTCCCCCTAAGAGAAGAAAACACCATTACAACAAACATTTCATGCAAACACCATATCATGCCCGAATAAAAAATCAGGTCTAAGGAAATATCATGTCAAATCCCAAACTTTATATTGGTGTCTTATGAAATGTCAATAATTCTAAGTGAGAAACAAAATAAATTTTCATTCTGCAGTTTTCCTTCCATTTTCATCCTGAATACAGTTTTGATAAAATGTTATTAAATTATGTGTATCCTTTTTACTGTCTTAAAAATCACAAAGTTTTAATGCTATAACAATTAAAATCCACCATTTTATACATCTTAAACGTAGTTGATTATTTGTACAACAGTTCTTTTCCCATTGGCTTATACATTATATGATACATGAAATCAGGTATAACTTTCAAACTTTATATGATTTTCAAACAAGAATAATCTAATTTGTTTTATATTTGGATTATAGCAAGTGAAATATGGGATGGTAGATAAAAGAACTGGTATAAATCAAGGAGTAATCTCATATGTATGTAACAGAATTACTGACAGCATAGCTTTAGGTCTCTTTGGAAATGGTGAGAATTTAGCACAATTTTAGTTTCGTTGTGCCTGCAGGGAAAGAAAGAAGGTGTTTTGTAGGAAAAAAATTAAAAAAAATAACATTGACGTTCATGGATCCGCACATTATAATACAAATCTTATAGAAATGATCAAAAAGATGCAACTGTGTAGGACAAGTTATTATTCCATTGTTCCTTAACTTCTCAACGTGTTTCGAGTGATATTATCGCTCATCATCAGGAACTTCTAAACTGTAATTACAGCTTCTCATTGTACACACGTTTGTCATTGCTGGCCGCTGTCATGGCTGAGCCATGACAGCGGCCGGCAACGACAAATGTGTTTAAAACCAGAAGCTGTAATTACAGTTTAGAAGCTTCTGATGATGAGCGATAATATCGCTCGAAACACATTGAGCAGTCAAGGAACAATGGAATAATAAACTGTCCTACACAGTTGCATCTTGTTGGTCATTTCTATAAGATTTAAAAAAAATAACACTTCTTTTTCTACATGCAATACCTTCCCAACCTGTTTGTGATTCCTGAAATAATGGAAATCAGCATCCTTACATAACATAAGAGGTACCCAAGAAATCACTGTAACCCAGTTTAACTTACCATGGGATTCTCTATGTGCATGCAGCATGTCATACAGTGCAAGCCATGGTAAACAATGAACACTTACAAATGCTGATACTGTTACCACACACTACCTTCATGTTTCACGGTGTAAAATATTATACCACATGCACATCATAGATCAACATGGTTAAGTACAGGTAGAGTGACTTCTCGCCCATCCCGTACATATGTAAGAAATTTATTTACGTTACATACTTGGAAAATTGTGTATATAGCCTTCATAATTTCTGGATGCAACAGGCACTCTGAGAGCTTGAATGTCAGGAAATGATATCAGACTGACTTGAACCCCAGATTGGAATGAGGTCCATAAAAGAACTGTCAGCAGAACAAAGCCACAAGTCATCTTAACTCCTCCTGCAACAGCAACAGTTATACAAACTTCACTGCTTTCAAAAATGCACACATTTCACAGGCAGTAAACTTTTTGCCCCAAAATATTTAATACAAGAAAAACTTGCTGGACTTTGTTGTCTTAAAGGCAGCAATCTTCAAAGTGGCACTGTGTATTTGTTTTCAGAAGGTTACATTATGAAAACATATAAAGCAATATAACTGAAACAAATTACTTCTGGTATTCCCTACAGCAATATTCATATATCAATTTTTTTATATAAACAGTGCACATGTTTTGTGATAATTATAGTGGAACAGGAGTTAAACAGTACTGGACAGCAGTTCTGTCTGAAATTTTGGACACTGCCCATCATCCCAAGTGTCCAAATATCTAAACTTTCATTCAAGATTATAACCATGTAACAATGTAGAAACCTCTACACTTAAATTAAGTACTTTGAGCATTTGTTTGTATTTCTTGAACATGTAAGATCTAAGAAATGTGCTGTACATGGTGTAATATCATTGCATAGTTTAATGAAGCAGATCAAGTATAATTTCTTTATTTCATTTGGTTCATGCACACTAGCCCAATCAAAGGGGAACTGTTGTTCACTTCTTGACAGGGATGGGATTTTTTTCTTCTTCAGAGCAACCAAACTGATTCTGGCATCCTTCCAATCTCTTACTGAATGGCAGACAGGGTAAAGTGTCCAGGATTTGAAGTTGATAACCCAGCTCCTGTAAAAATGCTGAAGTTTTAAACACAGCAGGGACAAGCATCTCATGCTTTACAACCATGACTGAACCAGGCTCTGTTCACTCGGCCTCCGACACAGTGAGTACTAGGGACTCCATTTAGAAGGATAAAGTAGCCAAGCATGAGGCTGACTGCTTACCTCTCTTACTGCCCAAGTCATGAATGTATGGAGCTATACTCATAGTTTATAGCATGATGCTTACATAAGCTGAGTGAAATTATTATCATTATTTTAAATTTATTCTTGCCTTTTAGGTATTAGGTGGCTATCTTCTGGAAAGTCCCGATCTTAACAATAAATCTTATTACTAATAGTATTATTATTATTATCATCATCTCCACCACCACCATAATATAGGGTATTTACAATTGAGTACCTGAAACAAGTCGGGTGTTTAGGTTATATAATTTTTCAGCAATTCTGTAGTTATCATTTAAGGTACATGCAAGGCAATTTCCTGTGATAAACGCTCTGTACTTTTACATTAGTACTTTCTGTGGTACGTGTACAGTGCCCAGTATGGCTGTTTTGCGTAGTTCCTTGTGCCATGCTTTCCAGGTATGTTGCTTAGATATTTTCTGAATCATTTAGAGATGGTTCCAATTGCCCCTATTATCACTTGTCCATACATTCCACATGGGCTGTATTTCTGTTATGGTCTTTATATTTTACAGACTTTTTCGGGTTCTTTCTTTAGCATATTTCTGCCCGCCTGCCTGCCTCCCCGACCGTCCTTCCATGCATCCAGCCGTACGAGTATCATCTGTTGTTGCTGCTGGCAGAGGTGGGGGCAGCGGTTGCTTTTGCCGTCTTTCGTATCATGTAACTGATAGGTAATTACGAGGCTACATTAATTGTGCTATGGTACTTGCCTCATACACCCTTCAGTGACGGAACTGAGAGAACCCTCCACAATCCTTCTTCACACGCAATATGCAGGGAGAGTTACTTTGCAGTAGGAAAGCCTTCCTGTTGGACATAATACAATGTTCCTTTGTAGAAACTCTGCCTTTATTAAAGCATTACAGTAACACTCTGCGTATCGCTACAGGATTTGGCTTTTAGTTTGACAGGGAATTACTTGAGAATTTCTTAGAGTCATTGTTGTTGCTTTGTAACTCATAAGAGGCCGCTGTATATTTTGGTAATAAAATGTAGCCGACGTCTTGGAAAGATAAATGGTGTTTTAGATCGGAATCTGACGATGGTTATAATCTGTACTCCTCACCCAATATTGTGCGGGTGATAAAATCAAGAAAAATGAGATGGGCGGGGCATGTAGCGCGTATGGGGGAGGGGAGAGGTGTGTACAGGGTTTTGGTGGGGAAACCTGAGGGAAGGAGACCACTTGGGAGACCCAGGCGTAGATGGCAGGATAATATTAGGATGGATCTTCGGGAAGTGGGATGTGGGTGTGTGGACTGGATGGAGCTAGCTCAGGATAGACAGGTGGCGTGCGCTTGTGAGTTCGGTGATGAACGTTCGGGTTCCATAAAATGCGGGGAATTTCTTGACTAGCTGCAGACCAGTTAGCTTCTGAAGGACTCTGCTCCATGGAGTAAGTAAGTATGCTCCATGGAGAAAGTAAGTATCTGACGATGGTTACTTCGTTGCTCAACAGCCAATGACGATGGTCTGTTGTCACACATAAATCTCATTATGACGAGCGATTGCGCAGAAGAACTGTGTTCCTTTTTGTGTGTGTGTGTAAATCTAAAGCAGGGGACACTGTAGGGTAAGGGGTTTCATTTTTACATATCACTGCTAGAGTTTAAAATGGCGATGACTTCACCAGACGCTATTCACTCATGCCGCTACAGCAACGAACACTGCTCTACCGTAACCTGCGATAGGCACGCGGCCAACTGGCGATCACGCAGTAAACGCGTGGACTCAAGCTTCCCCCTCCACAAGTTATGCTGAATTGCTTATTTATAGACTCCTCCTATACGTCGTAAACAGGAAGTCTTCTTCTAAAGAGTATCGGTGTCAATATGTGGAGTCCAACTGTTGTTCGGAGATTTTTAAAAATTCTGTCAGTTATTTGTATAATTTCCGCCGGTGTCAACAGTAAATCTGTAAACATTAAAGACGCAAGAATAGCGTCCTTTCACAAATCCACACAACTTATTTTAACCCTTTCGAGACCAGCGGGACATATATGTCCCACTTAAAACGAGTATCTTCAAGTCCGCTGGGATAACGGTATCCCACTTTTTCTCCATGCTGCCATGTACCTTGAAGTATCTTTATCTCGTTGAACCAGTCAGAATGCATTTTCCCGCTAAACAGCCGTGTACAAATGATACTGTGCGCAATACTGCACAGCAGCATTGGGGCTAATTCATACGCACATATTTAGAAGCTTTGTTGCGAGAAAGAATGTAATACAGAGTTGAGTTTTCCGGAGCCTTTCGGAAGGTCGACGACTGCAAGATGTTATTCGTGCAGTTAGATCTAAATCCTGGGCGCCATGTTTCCACCCCCTGCCCCCGTTCCCAGGGATTTTTAGCAAAACATTTGTTACGTAATTATCACGAACTAATAGGTCAATAGATTCTAACCACCTGCCCGCCGAAAAATATCCACATTTTGAATAGCGAACAGGCTTCACTCACAGTTTTTCAATTAACATGTCGTTGAGCCTGCACATATGTGGTATATGAGTTTCTAATCCTGCGGCTCAGTGCTGAAACTTCACACATTCCTGACTTTACACTAGGGTGTGAAGGTCGGAACGTCCGAATGAAGACTGTCGACAATTTTGTGGAAGCTCGTTCAGTTTCTTTACGTCGGTCATTCGGTCACGGAAGAGTGGGCCTTGGTCCTTGATGGAGACGATGCAGGCGTATTGCAGTATTACTGTACTATCATCGTGGGCCGTGTAGCGTAGTCGGTATGGCGACTGGCTGCGGGCTGGACGGTCCGGAGATCGAATCCCGGTGGGGGCTAGATTTTCCACACCTGTCCAGACCGGCCCTGGGAGCCACCCAGCCTCCTGTACAATGGGTACCGGGTCTTTCCCGGGGGCAAAGAGCGGCTGGGGCGTGACGCTGACCCCTCACCCCCTTCTAGTGCCGTGGTCATGAAAGCGTAGAGCTATACGTCTACTCCCCCTATGGGCCGTACGGCCTGTACAGAGCCTCAGTGCCTGTACAAGGGTGCACTTTTACTGTACCATCATCATCCGCTCGAAGTTTTGCTTTCGTAGAACTAGTTTTGCAGCTTGTCCTGTACGATGAGTCAACAATCCAGTTCTTGGCAAAAATTAACCTTGAGTATATGACGTATAATCCGCAGCAGGTCAAGGACTGCAGTACGTGTGTAACAAGTATTGTTAATATTATTTCATTTTATAAGGATTATGTCAAAAGGTGTCTTCTTTCGATTATTTTATTTGAGTCGTTTGGGTAACACTGGGTGAGATATGCGCTCTTCTGTGTTATTACGCTGCGTAATAACACAGAAGAGGGCATTTCTCATCTACTTGGCCTCGGAAGCCGGAAATCACGTATCGTGGGGTGTTAATAAATTTTAATGCATTTCATAACAAATGTTACAACATGTTGATCTATATTAACCTTTTGGCACCGGAGTTTTACATTTAATTCAAATAAATCACCAACCTGATGGAACAATTTTTCTGTTTATTATCCTGACGTTTGTTTACAGCTCAGCATGTTTCGGGCGTTTTCCCGCTCATCATCAGGAGCTCAATGACTGCAGTGACAGCCTCTGGTTTTACCTTCGTATCGTGGTGACAGTCGTGCTGTGTTCGTGGTCGGGCTGTCCGGCCGGCCCGACCA